>OFMK01000271.1_pt1 | contig 59803 bp, 53 predicted proteins | sample 1541781 | NCBI WGS metagenome assembly OFMK01 (sample SAMN04209250, study PRJEB22552) | human gut metagenome | biome: gut; material: feces | host: Homo sapiens | place: USA: Oklahoma
TTCATTTTGAACGAAAAGTCCTCTTTTTCCGTAGAGGCAGTTATTTCACAGCCCCTTTTTATTCGGTTCTATAATAAATGTTGGGGTATGGTTTATTTCCATATTCCCAGCATTTATTTTTTGCATTAAAATAAAGAAAAACCCCCAAGCACCCGCACATTACTATCAGATACTCGGAGGTATAAACTATGCATAATCATTGTATCAATCAATTACTAAATTTGGAAGGAGTAGTTGTAAAAAAAATTATTCATGCGGACTCTTTTGTTAAAATTTATCTCGAAACCAAACCCTCACAACAAATCTGCCCCCATTGTGGTGCTTCCACAAAAAAATCCATGATTACCGTTCCCAGACCATCAAGGATCTTCCCCTTCAGTTGAAGCATTGCTATCTTGTGCTTAAAAAAAGAAGATATACCTGCAGCTGTGGGAAACATTTTTATGAGAAGTATTCTTTTTTACCACGCTATTTCCAGCGTACTTCCAGGCTGACTGCTTTTCTTGCAGACTCCCTTCATAAAAATCAAAGCATTAAGGAGCTTTCCCTCTCTGCCAATGTTTCCCCTTCCACCGTTCATCGAATTTTAGATACGGTTTCCTATTCCCGCAGGAGGTTTCCGGAAGTCCTTTCTATTGATGAATTTAAAGGAAATGCAGCTACCGGTAAATTTCAGTGTATTTTGACAGATCCCATAAAGCACCTCATTCTGGATATCCTCCCTGACCGGACACAGAGCCATCTGGCTGCTTACTTTTCTTCTGTCCCTAAAGCAGAACGGTATCGCGTAAAATATTTTGTATGCGATATGTGGACCCCTTATACAGAACTGGCAAAGATTTACTTTCCCCATGCCAAGATCATCATTGACAAGTATCATTTTATCCGGCAGGTCACATGGGCAATTGAAGGCGTCCGCAAAAGACTGCAGCGTTCCATGCCTTCTTCCCTGCGGAAGTATTACAAAAAGAGTAAAATCCTCATTCTTACCAGATACCATAAGCTAAATGAGGAAAACCGAAAAGCCTGTGACCTTATGCTGCTCTATAATGATGACCTGCGCAAAGCTCATTTCCTGAAAGAAAAATTTTATGATATCTGTCAGGATCGCAAATATTCCCGGCAGAGAAAAGATTTCTTTGACTGGATAAAAGCTGCTGAGACTTCTGGGATAACAGAATTTGAGAAATGTGCCAGAACCTACCGGAACTGGTCAAAAGAAATCCTTCATGCTTTTAAATATCCACATATCACCAATGGACCAACCGAAGGATTTAACAATAAAATAAAAGTCCTGAAACGGATTTCCTATGGTATTCGGAAATTTGAACGTCTCAGAACCCGTATTTTTCTTGTAACAGACAATTAAAAACCTTGTGGGTGCTTGGAGGTTTGTTTGCCATGCCATAAATTTGAGTTTTTTCATAATAAACATAAAAACGCTTTCAAACACAGCTATGGAGCGGAATTTAGGAAATTCCACCCCAACTATTGACATAGAACCTTTTATTCCTCTATTTTTTCTTCGGAAGTTTCTTCTTCTGATGCTGTGTCGGAAGAAGAAACTTGCTTTTTCGGTTCGACAGAAGCAGAGTATTGCATCACATTGTCCAGAAAGACTGCGGAATACAAGTAATCATTTCCCTGTTGCCCCCAACCGTAGATGGAGGTTGTCACGCCGTTTAAAATCGTCTCGGAGATTCGAACGCCTTTGCTTTTTAATGTACTGTTTACATCTTCTAAAGCCATGCCGGGAGTTAGCTTTTGAATGGCGCTCTCGGAGATGTTAGACGTATCTTCATCTTTCATGCCCGTCTGGGAGATGCTGATTAGTTTTCCGTCCTGGAAAGTGAGAAGTACGGTTCCTTCTTCGTCTTTGGTCACCCATTGATACCGTTCTGTCACCATATTGTCTGTGGAAGTGCGGGTAAGAAGATTCCCTTCCGTACCGATTGTATGTTGCGCTTCCTCCATGGAGATGCCGAGTTTCAAATCGTTGTAATTGCTTGCGGTGATTACGTTTTTATGATTCTTTTGTACTACATTCTGTTTTTCCTTTTCTTTGTCTGCCCGGGACTTTTGATAGAAAAAGAAACCGGCAGCCAAAGCAAGAATGCAAAGAAACAGAATGATTAGAAACAGGGTGCGCGTCTTTTTTCGATTTCTTCTCTTATTCCTCTTGATAGAAGGAGAAGGCTGCTTTTCCTTTTCTAAGTCACGTTTGATTTTACAGTGATAGCAAAGAGCATATTTGTGATAGATAGGATTTCCGTTTTGGTCTGTGCCTGTCCGAATATGTTTGATTGTCATTTCTTTTCCGCATCGGGAACAATTCATAGAACATTTCCTCCTCTTTTGTTATTGCTCAATATGTATTATAGCGAAGATAGAAAAAATATGCGAGCAAAAAAATAAAACTCTTGCAAAAAATCTGCGCTTCGCATATAATAAGTCTCACATAATATTCTATATTCAATTTAATTCAAATGAAATTCAAAGATGCATTTCGCGTCACGTTCAAACAATTTTAGATGGACTCCGTAATTAGGAAGGAGTTTATATGACTTATCATCAATTTGTAAATGAAGTAGAGATGAAAGTGAAAAGTTGTGTTGCTGATAACATTAGCGTACAGATTCATGTTGCAATCAAGAATAATAGTTGTGAGCGCAGAGGAATCATGATGGCTGAAAAAGGAATCAATATTTCACCGACGATTTATCTGGAGGATTATTACAAAGAATTCCTACAGGGAGAGTCGATGGAGCAGATTGCCAGACAGATTTTGAATCGTTATGAGGAAGTGCGATTCAGGGAATCGTGGGAAGGCTCTTTTATCCAATCTTTTGATAAGGTAAAGTCGAGAATCGTCTATAAAGTTATTAATCGGGAAAGGAATGAGAGATTGCTTCGGGAAGTTCCGCATAGAGATGTGATGGATTTGGCGATGGTATGTTACGTATTGATTCGCCTTCAGAACGGACAGACAGCGACGATGTTAATCAAGCAAGAACATTTAAGATTGTGGAGAGTAACGGAGAAGGAGGTATTTGAAGAAGCAGAAAAAAACGTAAAGAGAATTTTGCCGGCGAAGCTGAGCCGGATGAAAGACGTGCTGGCGAGTATGCTGGAGATTTCCGTAGAAGAGGATGATACGGAAGATTTGATGTATGTGATGAGTAACGAAGAAGGAAGCTTTGGGGCGGCATGTATCTTCTATGAAGGGGTGATGGATATGATACATGATACGATTCGTGAAAATTATTATGTCATACCAAGCAGTGTGCATGAGATGATTATTTTGCCGGAAAGCGCGGCGCCCCAAAAGAAGGAAATCGAGGAGACGGTTTCGGAAATCAATCGAACACAAGTGGAGGATGAAGAAGTCCTGTCCGACAGAGTCTATTACTATAATGCGAGAAGCAAGCAGTTAATGATGTAAGAGACGATAAGCGGAAAGGAGGGTGTTTATGGTAAGAGATTTCATTAGCAGGAAATGTTGTTTTATACTTTGCATCGTGTTGTTTTTGATTTTGTTTGCAGCGCTAAAATGGAATGCTTTTGCAAAAGAAGAGAAAAGTGAGAAGAAGATTGTGACATCTTTCAAAACGTTGGAGAAGGACAGCTATGCATACGCACAGAAGCCGGACGTTCGCCAATTGGAATCTATTTTTCCGGAGGAACTGGAGGCAATGTTGGAAGACGGGACGAAGCTTCGAATTCCTGTCTCATGGAAGCCGGACTGCGATTTGCAGAGTACGAATCATGAGCAATATACGTTTCAGGCGGTAGTGGATGAGAAACAATATGCGGTGGAAGAAGCGATGATGCCGAAGATACAGGTCTCTATCCGGCGGGAAGAAGAAAAAAATACGCTTGGACGTGCAAAACAATACAAGCTGATTGAGAAGTCCAACAAGTATTACAACGGAAAACTCCGGGTGGGATATTTTGTAGTCGAGACGGAGGAAGGAAGAAAGCAGGCGTTTTGCGCGCAGCATCAACTGACTTCACCGGAGGTCAATGATATGCTGACGGAGTCGGCTGTCTATACGAAAAAAACGGATGCTTCTTCCGAGGTTTCCAGAAGGCTTCGAAAGGTTTTGTATTACGGATGGGGAGGTCCGAAAGATATTGGACCAAAACCGGATACGTCTGGAGGAAATGGTCAGGACAAAGGTCTTGTAAATGACGCGTCACATTTTCGGAGAACGTCTCTTGCTGCGTCGGTGGCAAGCAATAATGCAGACAATACGTTCGGATATGGGAAATTATTCCTGGATTATTTGGATAAGAACTATCCGGATGCGCCGGATGGATTCGAGGTTCATATGCTGGAAGCGCCGAATCGGGATAATCAGAATCTTGTGTTTCCGACCTATAAACCGGAAGGAAGTCTGCGTTTGAAAAAGACATCTGCGAATCCAGATTTGTCCGAGAACAATACTTGCTATTCTTTCAAAGGTGCGGAATTCGGAGTGTATGCCCGTTATAATAGCGGAACAAATCAGGTTTCAGAGGAAGTGGGAAGGCTGGTTACAGATGAAAAGGGAGAAAGTAACACGATTCCTGTAAAATCCGGAACTTATTATGTGAAAGAATTAAAGGCGCCGCCGGGATATGCGCTGAGTACAGAAATTAAGTCTGTGAAAGTGGAAGCGGGGAAAACGGCAGAGATAGCGTTTACAGATAGACCGCAGTACGGTGATGTGACCATGCTATTGAGAAAGACGGATGAGGAGGCAAATCAGGATACGTCTACACCAACAGTAAGCCTTGCTCATGCAGAATTTACGGTAAAATTTTATCCGGGATTGTGGGAAAAGGACAAGAATCCAGAAGAACTCGGGAAGAAATGTGCAAGAACATGGGTGTTCCAAACAGATGACAAAGGAATTGCCAAATATGAGGAAAGCTATCTCGTGGAAGGAGACAAGCTTTATAAAAATTCAGAAGGAAAACCGGTCATTCCACTTGGTACAGTAACAGTTCAGGAGACAAAATCTCCGGAAGGATATTTGCTGAATCCGCAACTGTTTGTCATTCAGATTACACCGGAAGGAGAGCAAGAAGAAGTACATACCTATCAGGAGCCAACCGTTCCCGAGAAACTTTTGAAGCTGGAATTGGTTAAATGGCAGGAGAATACGGAAATTCCGATTCCGGGAGTAGAGTTCGAACATAGAAGACCGGACGGGAAAACAGATATCGTTACGACAAATGAGAACGGGAAGCTGGTTATCAAAGGACTTCAGCGAGGACAACATGAGATTCGGGAAACGAAAGTCATGGATGGATATCTGTTGAATGGAAATCGGATTGCGTTTGAAGTAGATGAAGAGAATCACATTACGCTCACCTCTGAGCCGGACCCGGAAAAGGGAGAGATTCGATTCGATGTGACGGAAGACGGGCAGATTCGGGTCGAGGTGGAAGATAAACTGGCGCCGTTCCAACTGGAGATTCATAAGAAAAATGAAAAAGAGAAGAAACTTGAGGGAGCGGAATTTACGCTTTATTCGGAGAAAACATGTGAAAATGTATTGATAAAAGCGGAAACCGACGAAAAAGGGATGCTTAGAATGGAAGGACTTGAGATAGGAAAGAAATACTATCTGAAGGAAACAAAAGCGCCGAAAGGTTATCGGATTCCTACGGATATGTTTGGAAATCCGATTGTCTATGAAATCTGGTCGGAAAGTGTTCCGGTACAAGACAAATTTCTGTTTTATGTCAATGGAACGGCATATGACACATCATCCGAAGGAATGTTTCGTGTGGAAGGAACGAAGGCGGACCGTCATGGTGTCGTAACCATTTTGAATACGACATTGAAAAAATTACCGGCTACCGGTTCGTTTCTCATGTTGCCGACGGTATTTTTAGCATTGTGGTTTGTTAATTTAGCATGGAAAAGGAGATAACTAGATGAAGAAAAAGATTGTGATAGGATTATATATGATGACATTGGTTACGACGACGTTATTCGGAACTTCATACGGCATGCCGGTATTTGCGGCGGAGAAGAACCCAAAAGCAGCAGAACATAGAATGGATTCTGTGACGACAAATCAAGGGGTTGCGGATTTCGGCAGAGGAGATGCGAAGATTCAGATTATCGGAAACGAGGGACAGACATTGGTCGGAAAAGAGTTTTACGTATATCAGTTATTTGATGCGGAAAACGCAGTAGGAGGAGAATCTATCAACTATACGTTCTGCCCGGAATATGAGAATGCGTTGAAAAAGGTAGTCGGAAAGAGACTGTCAAAACCGGCAGAAGAAGTGACAGAATATATGGTGATTGATTACATCCAGACGTTGAATACGCATAAAGCGGAAGGCGGTGATATTGAGCAGCCGGTGGAAGGAAGATACAGTAAGCTTCGATATTTTATCGAGGAGCTTCGAGATGAAATCAGAGCCCAGAACGTGAAAGGGGATATGGTTCGTGTTCAGGATGTCAAAGGAAATCAATCGGTTGAAATCAAAGGGCTTCCATACGGATATTATATTGTAGATGAGGTGACAAAAGTAGAAGGAGAACATAGCGCGGCATCGCTTTGTATGGTTAATACGGCAAATCCGGATGTGGATATCAATATCAAGTCCGATTATCCGACGGTGGAAAAGAAAATCAGGGAAGACGATAACCGGGATGAGATTGGAGCGGAAGGATGGAATGACATCGCAGATTATGAAATCGGTCAGACGGTTCCTTACAAATATACTTCTGTGATTCCAAACATGAACGGATATGATACCTATTATTTTGCGTGGCATGATGTGATGGATGAGGCGTTGACATTCCGCCCGGATACGGTGAAGATATCGATTCGTGAAAAAAAGGGAGATAAGGAATATACACTGAAAAAAGAAGAATTTAAAGTGCAGGAAAATCCTGGAAATGAAGAGACGTTCCGGGTAGAAATCCAGGACTTAAAAGCGATTGTAGACAGGGAATTTAATCAGAAAAATGCGGAGAATGAGAATGTGTACGGACAGGAAATCGTATTGCGTTATGACGCGGTGTTGAACGACCTTGCGGCGGAAGATACGGGACGTCCCGGATTTGAGAATGACGTAAAATTAGAGTTCTCGAATAATCCGGATTCTGATGGGAAAGGCAGCACCGGAGAGACTCCTTGGGATACGGTCGTATGTTTTACATACAAATTGAATGGGCTGAAAACAAACAATCATGACAAAGTGTTGGCAGATGCAAAATTCCGGCTATATTCTGACGAAAAATGTACGGAAGAAGTGTATGTGAAGCAAGCGAACAAAGGGTACGTTGTCATGAATCGGGACAGTGTGGGCGGTACGGACCACACAGGAGGAGAGGTTCCGGAAGAGGCAGTGGAGATGGTATCCGATGAAAACGGCGTATTTACAATCTATGGATTGGATGGCGGAACATATTGGCTCAAGGAAACAGACGCTCCTGTCGGATATCGGCCAATTCTGGACCCGATTAGAATCGATGTTATCCCAACGTTTACGGAAGAGCGAAACGACTATGTCAAAGGCGACGGTGCGACGGATAAGACGTTGGTTCGATTGGAATTTGAGGCTTATATCAAACAATTCTTATCCGGAGTATTTGAAGAGAATACGCTGAAACTTGCAACAGATGTACAGGATGGAGCAGGAAATCTTGTAGTTGTAAACCAAGTGGGAATGAAGCTTCCGGGAACCGGTTCTTCTATGATGATTTTCGTTGTAACAGCCGGAATTGCGTGCTCTGTTTATGCGTTATGGAAAAAAGGAAAAGAATGTTAGAGTGTGGGATGAAATCGAATGAAAGGAAGAAGCAGACAGATGATATGTTTCCTTCTTGGTTTAGGATTATGTGCTTTTCCAATCATAAGCAGCAAAATAGAAGCGGGAAAACAACATGCGGCAGTTAGAACATACGAGGACGCGGTGGAACAGGAAGAAAACACAGAGAGTATTTTGCAATCGGCCGGAAGATACAATGAACTATTGTGGCAGACGAAAGGGGCGGTTGTAGGAGACTTGAACGAGGAAGAATTAAGTGAGGAGAGTTATCAAAAACAACTGAATGTAAGCGGAACCGGCGTCATGGGAGCGATTGAAATTCCTAAAATTGATGTCAACCTCCCGATATGGCATGGGACGGCGGAAGAAGTGTTGTCGAATGGAGCCGGGCATTTAAGAGAAAGCAGTCTTCCGGTAGGCGGTGTGAACACAAGATGTGTTTTGACAAGCCACCGGGGGCTGCCAAGCTCCAAATTATTTACGAGATTAGATGAGCTGGAAACGGGAGATTTGTTTTATATCCGGACTTGCGGACAAACATTGGCCTATCAAGTCTGCAATATAGAAGTGATAGAACCGGATGAGATAGAGAAGCTTCAGATAGTATCGGAAAAGGATTTGGCAACGTTGGTTACCTGTACGCCATATGGAATCAATACGCATCGATTGATTGTAGATGGAGAAAGAGTTCCGTATCAGAAGGCTGCGTATGATAGAATCCGGCCGAACATGTTCTCGTTGCGGGAGCTGTGTTTCTTTTTGCTTCCGTTTGTGCTTCTTGGTACGGCGGTTTGGAAATTTTGGAAGGAAAGAAGAAAAAAGAGGTGTAAGGAATATGAAAAGAAAAAGGAAAGGTATCCGTATGATAAGTCTGTGCCTTCTCGTGTTCTTTCTGATAGGAGGAAGCGTACAGGCAGAAGAAAAAGGAGTCATTCGCATCCGGCTCGAAGAAGGAGGAAAAGGGACTTCTAGGAAAGGAGTTGTTTTCGCGTATACAAAAGTGGCGGAGATTGTCAATGGAGACTTTGTAGGAGAGGATTGGATGCAAGGGATTGAGATTGACGGTTCCAGTTCGGCAAAAGAGGTGCAGGAGGCGGCCTGCAAAATTGCAGAACGGGTGAAAACACCGGATGGAACGGTTACAACAGATGAAAACGGGACGGCACATATCGAAGGATTGAGCGAAGGACTCTATCTTCTGACAGTGACAGGAAAAGCATCCTATGATGAAATACTTCCGATTCTTGTATCGATTCCATCCTGGAATGAGAAAAATGGGAACATGGAGTATGAAGTGCAGGTTATACCAAAACATGAACCGAAACAGGAAGAGAATCCGGTGGCTCCGCAGACGAACTTGAACAGTACATACAGACAGAAGCTGATGAGCGCTGGGGTGTGTCTGTTCGGGGCGCTGATGCTCTTCGTTCTGATAAGGAGAAAGGAAGAAGATGAAATCGATTTGTAAGAGTGGAATCGTTTTCCTGTGTCTGGCGGCGGCAGCGTTTTTTGCCGCCGCACACAAGGAGAACCGGCCGTATGTTCAGACGGAAAAAGAGAATCGGCAATTGCAGGATTTGGTGATAGAACAGACAGGAAAAGAAGAAACGGAGAATTCTTGTGAGAAAGAGATTGATTTTGAAGCGCTTCGACAAATTAATCCGGATATTTGCGGATGGATTTCTATTCCTGGAACAGCGATAAACTATCCGGTACTTATCGGAGAGAGCGATGAGGAATATCTGAAGAAAGATTTCAAGGGAGAATACAGCAGTCTTGGGTCCGTCTTTGCATTTTCTGACACAGCAAAGGACTTTTCGGACGTCCACAATTGTTTCTTCGCGCATAACATGAAGAAGCCGCAGATGTTTGGAGAGTTAAAAAAATACAAAAATCCGCAATTTGCAAAAGAACATTCGGAATTATATTTGTATACGCCGGAGGGAGAGGAACGCTATCTTGCCTTTTCTGCCTTTGAGTGCAAGAAACAGGATGAAATCTTTGCCCACAAAATGGAACGGGGAAGCGTGGAATTTGAACAGCTTCTTGCGAATCTGATATATCGGAGCATGTGGGGAGGAGAACCGGAAGGACTGGACGGACAGTGGGGGAAAGTGCTGACTCTTTCTACATGCAGTGAGTATGACCGGACGAACAAGAGGATGACTGTTCATTTTGTGAAAATCGAGTGATAAAAATTAGAGAAATTTGACGAAGAAGAATGCTTTACTTTTTTCTAAAAATGTGGTACGATAACAGAGCGTCAGAAATGAACGCGGTTTACATCTATAGCTCAGGGGATAGAGCAATGCCCTCCGGAGGCATGAGCGGCGGTTCGAATCCGCCTAGATGTGTAATTTGATGATGAATCCCGGTATAGAAGGAGTGTATGCAGTCTTTGCAGTCAGGTTCTTTATGCCGGGTTTCTTATTAATCAAAATTACAGAGAAAGGATGAGAAAAAGATGAAGTACGAGAACATCAATCAGAAAATGCTGGAAATGAAAGACGAAATCTTCGCTTCCATCAAAGAAAGTGTAGCAATTGAAAGCGTGAAGGGAGAGCCGAAGGAAAATGCTCCGTATGGGGAAGGACCGAAGGCGGCTTTAGACCATGCGCTTGCGTTGGGAGAAAAGTTAGGATTCAAGACAGGAAATCTCGATAACCGAATCGGATGGGTAGAATACGGCGAAGGTGAAGAGATTGCGGCAGTACTTGGACATCTGGACGTAGTGCCTCTCGGAGAAGGATGGGATTATGACCCACTCGGATGCGAGATTCATGACGGCAAGATGTACGGAAGAGGAGTGTTAGATGACAAGGGACCGACAATTGCTGCGATTTATGCGTTGAAAGCGATTCGTGACCTCGGACTTCCGATTGATAGAAGAATCCGCGTGATGATTGGAACCGATGAGGAGAATGGTTCTTCCTGTGTAAAACATTATGTGGAGTCTGACGAAGAAATGCCGGCAATTGGATTTACACCGGATGCGGATTTCCCGGTCATTTTCTTTGAAAAGGGACAGACATTCTGGAGTTTATCGAAGAAAGTAGAAGAGAAGCCGGAAGTGAAAGTCCTGTCTATCAAAGGTGGAACAGCAACGAATGTTGTCATGCCAAAATGTACGATGGTAGTAGAAGGGGACTTTGACTTTCAGGAGTCAAAAGGCATCACTGTTTCAAAAGAAAATGGAAATACGGTCATCGTTTCTTCCGGAAGGGGCGCGCATGGAAGCACACCGCACCTTGGAAAGAACTCAGCTATCGCATTATTTAAAGCGTTAAAAGAACAGGGAATCAACCTTGGCGGCGATTTGCAGAAGATGGCAGAATTCATCACAGAGAAAATCGGGGATGAGACACAGGGAGAAAGCCTTGGAATCCACTATAGCGATGAAGAGACTGGAAAGACATCCGTATGTCTCGGTATGATTGATTGTACAGAAGATAAGATTTCCCTGACTCTTGATATCCGCTATCCAAATCATGGAGACAGAGATGAACTTGTAGCAAATGTAGAGAAGAATGCCAAAGCATACGGTTTAACTGCAGAGATTACCGGAGAAGGCAAGATGCTCTATGTATCCAAAGAATCTGAACTGGTACAGAAATTGATGCATGTCTATACAGAAGAGACAGGCGACAAGGAAGAACCAATCGCTATCGGGGGAGGTACTTATGCGAAAGCCTTCAAAAATATGGTTGCTTTCGGGCCATTATTCCCGGGAGATGAGGATGTGATTCATCAGCCAAACGAATGTGCGGATGTGGAGAAGATGATGAAGTCATATCAGATTATCGCGGCTGCGATGTATGAGATTGCCTGCAAATAATTTGAACAAATAAAGAAATAGAGAGAAAAAGGATTGCGTACGAAGGTGTTACGCAATCCTTTTTCTCAGAATGGTCTTACTTTTATAAATGCTAAGATTCGTGTTCCGCAATGATGCGATTCATGACATCCGGGTCAAATTGATTGTTTCGAAGCATTTCGAGTTCATATTTATATGGCGCGTAAGACTTCTTATCCTTCGTCGGTGACGGAATGTAAGGAGTCTCCAGGATTTTTGGAATCTGCTCAAAATCTTTGTGGTGAACGATATAGGAAAGTGCGTCAAACCCAAGCTCGCCAAATCCGATATTGGCATGTCTGTCTTTTGCCGCTCCGCGTACGTTTTTTGAATCGTTCAAATGAAAAACGGCAATGCGCTCGGTTCCGATAATTTTGTCAAATTGTTCCATGACTCCGTCAAAATCATGGACGATGTCATAACCGCTGTCATTTGTATGGCAGGTATCAAAACAAACACGAAGCTTTTCATTATATACTACTTTATCAAAAATTCGTGCCAATTCTTCGAACGTTTTTCCGATTTCCGAACCTTTTCCTGCCATAGTTTCCAAAGCGATATTACATGCGGTGTCTTTTGTTAAAACTTCATTGATACCTTTTGCAATTTGTTCAATACCGGCATCGACGCCTGCGCCTACGTGGGCGCCCGGATGCAGGATTAATGTATTGCTTCTGCAGGCGGAGCTTCGTTCCAGTTCCAATGCTAAAAATTTGACTGCGATTTCGAAAGTCTCCGGTTTGACAGAATTTCCTAAATTGATGATGTAAGGGGCATGGACAATGATTTCTTCGATGCCATGCGTTTTCATATATTCCCAGGCCGGCTCGATATTCAGCTCTGAGATTTCTTTTCGTTTTGTGTTTTGTGGAGCTCCGGTGTAGAACATAAAAGTGTTTGCGCCGTAAGAAACTGCTTCTTTGGCGGAGCCGAGCAACATTTCTTTTCCGCTCATTCCAACATGGGAACCTAATTTTAACATTTGATTTTACCTCGCTTCAAAAATTATTGTTTCCGAAAGACGGATTTTGGCTGTTTGCAGATTGGACATGTGTAAGTATCAGGGAGAGATTCGAAAGGAACAGCTCCCTCATAGACATAACCACAGATGCCGCATACCCAGGTATCGTTGGATGTTTCCGTTTTTTCTTCATCCCCAAGGTAAGTCGGAGCGTTTTTCGGACTCTTTCCTTTGACAACCTGATGATAATATGCATAAGTCATGGCAGGTTCTTCTTTCAGAACATCTCCATCTACTACTTCGCCTAAGAATACGGTGTGGGTCGAAGTCTCCAATTTGTCAATGACTTTGCATGTCACATAGCCGCAGGCATCCGTTACAACCGGAAGACTGCCTATTGTCTCATACGGGACAGAATCGAATTTGTTGACTGTTTTGCCGGACTGAAATCCGAATTGCCCGATGATTCCAGGGTCAGAAGATTCAGATAAAATAGAAACGGAAAACAGACCGGAAGATTCGATGCAGGAATTCGTGAAGTTTTCGTGGTTCATGCTGACCGCAATCGTAGCGGGAGAAGAAGTAATCTGCATAATACTATTTGCGATACAGCCGGTCGGGCGTGTCCCGTCTAATGTAGAGACGAGATAAACGCCATAAGAAAAGTTGCGAAATACGTGTTTATTCATAAATGAGCCTCCTGATAATAGTAATTATTACTGATAATAACATGGTGGAAAGAAAAAAGCAAGGTATCTTTTCAAAATATATAGTTGTTGTACATGATTTCATGTGCTAAAATATATAAAGTTAACATCAGGTATTTAAACCTTATAATATACATTTTATTTTTGAGGAGGAAAATCATGAAAAAATTGGCAGATATGCTAAGCGCAGAGCTTGGAAAAGCGTTTGAAGCTTCGGGTTACAATTCGAAGTATGGAAAAGTCACATTGTCCAATCGTCCGGATTTGTGTGAATATCAGTGCAATGGGGCGATGGCTGCGGCAAAAGAATATCACAAAGCGCCGTTTATGATTGCAGATGATGTAGTGGGCGGCTTGAAGGAAAGCACACTGATAGCAGAAGTAGAATCCGTAAAACCTGGATTCATTAATCTGAAAGTAAGCACAGAAGCTTTGGCACAATATATGAATGGGATGAGTGGGGAAGAAGCTCTTGGATTCGAGAAAAATGAGAATCCGAAGACAATGATTATCGACTACGGCGGAGCGAATGTAGCAAAACCGCTTCATGTCGGACATTTGAGAACTGCGATTATCGGAGAAAGTGTCAAGAGAATCGCGCGTTTTGCAGGAGATAAAGTCATCGGAGACGTACACCTTGGAGACTGGGGATACCAGATGGGTCTTATCATCACAGAATTGAAGAAGAGAAAACCGGAACTTCCGTATTTCGACGAGCAGTTTGCAGGAGAATATCCGGAAGAGGCGCCGTTTACAATTGACGAATTGGAAGAAATCTATCCGACAGCCAGCGCTTATGCGAAGGAGCATGAAGATTATAAAGAAGAAGCGCTCCATGCGACATACCTGTTGCAGAATGGACATAGAGGATATACGGCGATTTGGAAGCACATTATGCGTGTGTCAGTCGCGGACTTGAAGAAAAACTATGCGAATCTGAATGTAGAATTCGACCTCTGGAAAGGGGAATCCGATGCGCAGGCATATATCCCGGATATGGTAGAATACTTGAAAAAAGAAGGGTATGCACGTTATGATGACGGCGCGCTTGTGATTGATGTTAAAGAAGAGAGCGATACAAAAGAGATTCCTCCATGCATGATTTTGAAATCGGATGGGGCATCTCTCTACGGAACAACAGACCTTGCAACGCTCATTGAACGTGAGAAACTGTATCATCCGGATGAAGTGGTGTATGTAGTAGATAAGCGCCAGGAACTTCATTTCGTACAGGTATTCAGAAGTGCAAGAAAAGCACATATCGTGAGTGATGATACAAAGCTTCAGTTTATCGGATTTGGTACGATGAATGGAAAAGATGGAAAACCGTTCAAGACGAGAGAGGGCGGCGTTATGCGTTTAGAGAATCTGATTGGAGACATCGAAGAGCGGATGTACAATAAGATTATGGAGAACCGCGCTATCTCAGAGGAAGAAGCAAGACAAACTGCGAAAATCGTAGGGCTTTCCGCAATCAAATACGGAGACCTTTCGAACCAGGCTTCCAAAGATTATGTGTTTGACGTGGACAGATTTACTTCGGCAGAAGGAAATACAGGCCCATATATCTTATATACAATCGTTCGTATCAAATCTATTTTAAATAAATATAAAGAAACGAACAAAGAACCGGTAAAAGGGATTGTGAAAGCTGCACAGTCTAAGAGTGAAAAGGAACTGATGCTGGAACTTGCAAGATTCAATGAAGCGATTGAAAATACGTATACTGAGAAAGCGCCGCATAAGATTTGTGCGTATGTATATGACCTTGCAAATGCGTTGAATCATTTCTATCACGAGACAAAGATTTTAGCGGAAGAAAATGAAGAAAGACAGGCGAGCTTCATTTCCATGCTTCTTCTGACGAAAGAAGTGTTTGAAGCATGTATTGATATGCTTGGATTTGAAGCGCCGGAGAGGATGTAAGCATGACGGAAAAATTGTTTTATGTGGATGAATATCGAAAGACATTCACTGCTACAGTTTTATCCTGCGAGCAATCGGGAGAAAATTATAAGGTAGTTCTTGACAGAACTGCCTTTTTTCCTGAGGGCGGCGGACAGAGCGGTGATATTGGAACGCTGAACGGAGTGCAGGTCTGCGATACGCAAGAGCAGGATGGAATCATTTACCATGAGACGAAAGAGGCAATCCAGGAGGGGACGAAGGTAGAAGGAGTTCTTGACTGGGAGGAAAGATTCGTGAGAATGCAGCAGCATTCCGGAGAACATATCGTATCAGGGCTGATTCATCAATTGTATGGATATGATAACGTGGGATTTCATCTCGGAAAAGAAGATGTGACGATGGACTTTAACGGAGTTTTGACGAAGGAACAGGTAAAAGAGATAGAATATCGCGCAAATGAAGCTGTATTTCAAAACATTGAGATTCAAACGCTCTATCCGACAGAAGAAGAGCTGCAGGAGATGACATATCGAAGCAAAATCGAAATCGACGGCCAGGTAAGAATTATCCGGATTGAAGGATACGACTGCTGTGCGTGCTGTGCGCCGCATATGCGCAGAACCGGAGAAATCGGACTCATTAAGCTGACGAATGTACAGAACTATAAAGGCGGAGTCCGCATCTCGATGCTGAGCGGTTTCCGGGCGCTTGCGGATTATAATGAAAAAGAGACAAGCGTAAAGAACATTTCTGTATCCATGTCTGCGAAAGAAAATGAGGTATTCGAAGTGGTGGAGCGCCTGAAGGAAGAAAAACAAGGGCTGAAGCAGGAAGTTTCCAAACTTCAGATGCAGCTCCTTACCTATCGTGCGAAAGAAATTCCGGAAGGAGAATCTGCGGTTTGCATCGTGGAAGCAGGGCTTTCCGGAAACGAGCCGCGGGAATTGGTAAACCTTGTGCTGGAACGTCAGGTCGGAATCTGTGCGGTTTTTGCAGGGACAGACGAAGCGGGTTACAGGTACGTAATCGGGAGCAGGACAAGAGATACGCGGGAAGCGGCGAAGATGATGAATGAAAAATTCCAGGGAAGAGGCGGTGGAAAACCGGAGATGGTGCAGGGCTCTTTAACTGGAAACAGAGAAGAAATTTATAATTATTTTATTTGCAACTTTTCCTAAGTGGAATTAGAATGTTATCTATGAAAGTGAGGAAAAGAAGATGCAACAAAATGTAAAAAGAAGAGGTTTTTTCTCTCTGATTTCACCATTTTTAGTTTATTACGGAGTGAGCATGATTGTTCAGGTTATCGCAATCATGGCGATTGTGTTTGCAAATCTGCCGACGCTGATGGAAGGGGTGAATCTCCAGGATTTGGAGACGATGCAGCAGATGACGGTCAGCGAAGAAACGATGAATTTTCTTTTAGAACAATATTTACAGCAATTGACATTGATTACGGCGGTCTGCGCGCTGTGCGTCATTCCGTTTTTCTTTTGGATGTTCCACAGGGACCATAAGTATGAGTTGAGAGTCGGGATTCCACAGGTTCAGAAGGCGGGTGCAGGAAGATATGTCTGGATTGCCTTCTTTGGTGTGGCGGCGAATGTTGCGTTTAACAGTATTCTGTTGTTGAGTAATCTGGGTGCCTATAGTGAAGGGTATCAGGAAGCGAGCTCCGCGCTCTACGCCGGTTCATTTCTCGTACAGTTGGTAGGAATCGGATTGATTACTCCGATTGCGGAAGAGCTGATGTTCCGGGGGCTGATTTACCGGAGAGTCAGATGCATGATAGGACCTGGACAGGCGATGGTCATTAGCGGACTGGTATTCGGGATGTATCATGGCAATCTCGTGCAGGGATTGTATGGATTCGCTATGGGATGCATTCTGGCATGGTTATATGAGAAGTATGGAAGTATTCTGGCTCCGATTCTGTTCCATGTCTGCGCGAATCTTGTGTCCATTATCGGGACGAAGGCGGGTGTATTTACCTGGATTTTCCAGAGCCAGATTCGTGTGATTGTAGTGACAGTTGTATTTGCAGCGCTCGGTGCGGCTGCATATGTGAAGATAAGGAATTTGTTTTTAGAACCACAGAAAGACGTAGAAACGAAAGTGGAATAATGCTATAATAAGAATAAGGTGCAAAGTGACTGGCTATGCATAAAAACAGAAAGGAAATAGGAGAATGGGAAACGATAAGAGAAAAGGAAGGGTAACAATTCCTACAGATGTAGATGTTGTAAAAGAGACTTTGGATTTGGTAGAACGTTGGGGCGCCGATGCGATTCGCGATTGTGACGGAACGGATTATCCGGAAGAACTTCGCGATGTAGATGCCAAAGTATACTCTACTTATTATACGACAAGAAAGGACAACGCATGGGCAAAAGCGAATCCGGATGAGATTCAGCAGATGTATATTATGACATCCTTTCATACGGCAACGGGGACAGAACTTTCGATTCATCTGATGGACCATCTGTATCCGGATATGCTGAAAGTAAACTCTAACGATGATATCACAAGATGGTGGGAAGTGATTGACAGAACAACCGGAGAAGTCGTTCCGACAGATGAGTGGGAGTACAGCGACGAGACAGGGGATGTTACCATTCGTCATGCGAAAGCATTTCACGATTATACCGTAAGCTTTCTTGCATATATCATGTGGGACCCGGTGCATATGTATAATGCCGTTGTCAACGACTGGCAAGGCGTGGAGAAACAGATTACGTTTGACGTGCGTCAGCCTAAGACAAGAGAATTTACAATGAAGCGTCTCCGCAAATATATCGAGGATAACCCGCACATTGATGTGATTCGTTATACAACATTTTTCCATCAGTTTACATTGATTTTTGACGAACTTGCCAGAAAAAAATATGTAGACTGGTATGGATATTCCGCTTCCGTAAGCCCATATATTTTGGAACAGTTCGAAAAAGAAGTGGGATACAAATTCCGTCCGGAATACATTATTGACCAGGGTTATATGAACAACCAGTACCGTATTCCTTCGAAAGAATTCAGAGATTTTCAGGCATTCCAGAGAAGAGAAGTTGCGAAGCTTGCAAAAGAGATGGTAGATTTGACACATGAGCTCGGAAAAGAAGCGATGATGTTCCTCGGAGACCACTGGATTGGAACAGAACCTTTCATGGAAGAGTTCAAATCTATCGGATTGGATGCCGTAGTAGGAAGCGTGGGAAATGGTTCGACGCTCCGATTAATCAGCGATATTCCGAATGTAAAATATACGGAAGGAAGATTCCTTCCATACTTCTTCCCGGATACATTCCATGAAGGCGGAGACCCGGTAAAAGAAGCGAAAGTAAACTGGGTAACAGCGCGTCGTGCGATTTTGAGAAAACCAATTGACCGAATCGGATACGGCGGATATTTGAAGCTTGCGATGGAATTTCCGGAATTTATCGATTATGTAGAAAGTGTATGCGACGAGTTCCGTACATTGTATGAGAATATCAAAGGAACAACTCCTTACTGTGTGAAAACGGTTGCGGTATTAAATTGCTGGGGTAAGATGAGAGCATGGGGACCGCATATGGTACACCACGCGCTGTATCAGAAACAGAATTATTCTTATGCAGGAATTATCGAGACGCTTTCCGGCGCGCCGTTTGATGTGCGATTCATCAGCTTCGACGACATCAGAGAGAATGAGGCTGTTCTGGATGATGTGGACGTTATCATCAATGTCGGTGGAGCATATACGGCTCATAGCGGTGGAGCAGAATGGAAAGATGAAAAGATTGTAACTGCTGTGAAGAAATTCATTTACAATGGCGGTGGGTTCATCGGTGTTGGGGAACCGACGGCATGTCAGTGGGAAGGAAGATACTTCCAGCTTGCGAATGCGCTCGGCGTAGAGAAAGAGAATGGATTCAACTTAAATACAGATAAGTATAACTGGGAAGAACACGACCACTTTATCAAAGAGGACTGTACAAAAGACATTGACTTCGGAGAAGGTCAGAAGAACATCTTCGCATTGGATGGAACGACAATCCTCAGACAGATTGATAAAGAAGTACAGATGGCTGTCAATGAGTTTGGAAATGGACGTTGTGTATATATCAGCGGTCTTCCATATAGTTTTGAAAACAGCAGATTGTTATATCGTTCTATCATCTGGTCTTCACACGACGAAGAGAATCTTCATAAATGGTTCAGCACAAACTTCAATGTAGAAGTGCACGCTTATGTGAAGAATGGAAAATATTGTGTTGTAAACAACACATACGAACCGCAGAGCACAACAGTGTACAAAGGCGACGGAACAAGCTTTGATTTAGACTTGGATGCGAACGAAATTATCTGGTATGAGATTTAATGATGAAGAGAAGGGCTTATGTAATCTATGCGTAGGCGCATATATGAAAAGGCAGGCTGCGTTTGCGGCCTGCCTTTTCATGTAGAGAGATTCCTTGATATATGAAGAAAATATTACGAGAAATGTGCTTAAAATACTAAATGTTACAAAAATGTTAAAAAGATATTGAAATAATAATAAGTATGCGTTATACTAAAGGAGGTAAAACGAAAAGAGAGGTAGAGTATATTTATGAATAAACGAAAAGCAACGAAGATTCTTGGAATTTCTGTATTGACAGCATCTCTTCTGGTTACGCCTGTAATGGCTGCCCCGGATGTTCAGACATTAGAAAAGAACAAGCAGAACACACAAAGTGAAGTTGCGTCTCTTCAGACAGAATTATCCAAACTTATGACAAAGATTAACAATCTGGAAGCAGAGCTTGTGGAAAAGGGCGAGGAAATCGAACAAGCGCAGAAAGATTTGGAGAAGGCTGAGAAGAAAGAGAAAAAACAATATGACGATATGCTTCTCCGTATTAAATATATGTATGAATCGGGCGGAAGCGGATTCGCCGAGAGTTTTCTTGAATCAGACAGTATTGCAGAAGCGTTGAACACAGCAGAGTATTTTCAGAAAGTACAGTCTTATGACCGCAAGATGTTGAAAGAATATGAGAAGACGAAAAATGAAGTGAAAGAGTTAAAAGAAACTCTGGAGACGGAATTGAAAGACCTGGAGAAGATGCAGTCTGAGTTCGAGCAGGATAAGGAAAACTTAAACAATACGATTTCGACGAAGAAAGCACAGATTGCAGATTTTGACAAGCAGATTGAGGCGGCGAGAGAAGAAGCAGCAAGAAAGGCGGCGGAAGAACAGGCGGCAAGAGAGAGAAGCGCGCAGGCAGAGAATCATTCTCAAGATTCAGGAAGCGAATCAGAAGCGAATGGAAACACATCCGGACAGAATGATTCGAGTCAAAAAGAAGATACAGATGAGAATGCCGGTTCTGGAGGAAGCTCCTCAGGTTCTGTTTCCGATTCCAGTAAAGCATCCAGAATTGTCAGCGAGGCATATAGTTATATTGGAGTTCCATATCAGTGGGGAGGAACTTCCCGTTCAGGAATCGATTGTTCAGGACTTACGATGAGAGCGCATCAGGCGGCAGGGATTTCTCTTCCTCGTACATCGGGTGCCCAGGGTTCCGGTGGAAAACGAGTAGCCGGTATGTCGAGCGCACTTCCGGGAGACCTTGTATGTTATAGCGGACATGTAGGAATCTATATTGGCGGTGGAAAAATGATTCATGCGCCGAAGCCGGGAAGAACAGTAGAAGTTACAAATGTATACGGTTCACCTTGGTTCAGAAGATATTGGTAAGATGTAAAAAGATTGTGCGGGTACGGAATCTGTAGCCGTACAATCTTTTATTACGTAGGAAATTCCTTCGGAAGCCTATATAATAACACACACACTTCGTGTGGAAATGCGCAGCTCGCAAGAGAGATTGTGAAAGTGAAAAGAAAAAAGAAAAAAGTGTTGACAGAGCATAGAGAATATGATAAATTAATAAAAGCGGAAAGCAAAAAATAAAGTAGAGTATCCACTCTCACCGTAGCACGATTTAGTGACTAATGGTCTGATATTTGCATGATTTGAAACTCTTTTGAGAAAAAGAGTGAGATGTTATGTTCAGAGTGGATAGTTTGTGCTATTCATTTTTTTGTGTCAAAATGTTTTAGATTTATGATGGAGGTACACTACAATTAACGAATTAATGATTAATGAGCAAATCAGGGACAAAGAAGTGCGTGTGATTGGAGAAGACGGAGAACAGTTAGGAATTATGTCTTCGAGAGAAGCGATGAAGCTCGCGCAGGAAGCAGAACTTGACCTTGTGAAGATTGCTCCAACAGCGAAGCCGCCAGTATGTAAGATTATTGATTATGGAAAATACAGATACGAACTGGCAAGAAAAGAAAAAGAAGCAAAGAAAAAACAGAAGACTGTTGAGGTGAAAGAGGTACGTTTATCACCGAATATCGACGTGAACGACTTGAATACAAAAGTCAATAACGCAAAGAAATTTATCGCAAAAGGAAATAAAGTAAAAGTAACGCTTCGTTTCCGCGGTAGAGAAATGGCACATGTGCAGTCAAGCAAACATATTTTAGATGATTTTGCTGATATGCTGAAAGATGTAGCTTCGATTGAGAAAGCTCCAAAGCTTGAAGGTAGAAGCATGAGCATGGTTTTAACTGAAAAACGTTAAACATAAAAATAAAAGTGTGGGATAAAACACCGCAGTACAATTAAGGAGGATAACTATTATGCCAAAAATTAAAACAAATAGAGCTGCTGCAAAGCGCTTCAAAAAAACAGCTTCAGGAATGTTAAAGAGAAACAAAGCTTACAAGAGCCATATCTTAACTAAGAAATCTACAAAGAGAAAAAGAAATCTTAGAAAAGCAACAATCACAGATGCTACAAATGTAAAGAACATGAAGAAAGTATTACCATACTTATAAGATTTGGAAGACTGAAGGAGGACTAAGAAATGGCAAGAATTAAAGGCGGAATGAACGCTAAGAAGAAACATAACAGAACATTAAAACTGGCGAAAGGATATAGAGGAGCACGTTCAAAACAGTACAGAGTGGCTAAACAGTCTGTAATGAGAGCTTTAACATCTTCATACGCAGGAAGAAAACAGCGTAAACGTCAGATGAGACAGTTATGGATTGCTCGTATCAATGCAGCAGCAAGAATGAACGGTTTATCATACAGCAAATTAATGCATGGATTAAAAGTTGCTAACGTTGAAATCAACAGAAAAATCTTAGCTGACATGGCAGTAAATGATGCAGCTGGATTCACAGCTTTAGCAGAAGTTGCTAAAAAAGCATTTTAATAAATGAGAGAAAAAAGAAGCTAACCCGATTTGCAGGCTAGCTTCTTTTATTTATTCGGTAATATTGTTCATTAAGTCTATCAGACCTTCTTCGGTCGCCATAAAATCATATTTACCATAGATGGTTTCACTGATGTAGCAGGTGAGAATAAATCCGTCTTCTGTTACAAACCAAGCTTTGCATTCCAGTTCTTGAGCCTCATCTTTTTCATCATAACTGTAGGTTAAGGAGCTGTACTTGAATTTCTTATCTTTGGCGTTTAACTCTTTTGCTTCTTGATTTTTTATGTTGAAAAATTCAGTTTCGGTTTCAGATAAAGAAGCTGCCTGTTCTTTGATGTAATCGATATTTTCCTGTTCGTTATGACGGTCGCTTAATTCGTATGCAGTATAGTATAAGGAAACTCTATGTCCGTCGGTATCGGAAGACTCCTCGTAGTCAAAAGCAAGAGAAGTCGGAGAAGACATTTCGGTATCCAATTTGAATTTCTTTGGTGGCTTTACGGAAAATTCTTTTTTACCGGTCAGTTCCGTTAAGATGTAATTGCCCTCTTTATCCTTTTGGATTTTGGTTGGGTCATCTTCTGGTAGTGGCTCGTTAGATTTGTCAGAGCCGATAGCATCAATTACATCATCTGTGCTGTTTTCGGATATATCGTTTCTTGCATGGAGCGCTTCGTTCGGGACGGTAATTTTCTTAACCTGGTTGTAGTCCTTATAAGTGATTTCGCATTTCATGGACGAAAGGAAGGCTTGTGCTTCGTCATCAGATTTGGTGGAATCTTCTGCGTTGTTTTTCAATTCGATGCTCACATACGCAGGAAGCTTTTCCTCTTTATAAATCATGAGCGTAACATCTGCATCTGCTTCGGAAAGGTCGATTCCTAAGTCTTCACCGCCAACGAAATCCAATAATCCGGATTCTTCTAAATCTTTTCCGCTAACTGTACTTTTGATTGCGAATGCTTCTTTTCCATCTATCTTTTTTGTTTCTTTCTCTAAAACAAGGTCATCACTATGAAAATGTTCTAAATCTGTGATTTCATCTGCAGGTTCGTCTTCCGCTTTTTCTTCAGATTTTGTCCATTCTCCATTTGCAGAGGTGTAAGTTGTTATCTTTGTGCCGGATTTGTTTTCTTTTGCAAATAATTCTAACGTGTTTTTCCCTCCAAGGGAACCTAAATCAACTTCGGCTTTCATATGGTATGCCTGCGGGTTTTTGATGGCTTCTAAGCCCATGTCCATTGCAACATCAAGGCTCATGTCCAAATCGTTTTGAGAAATCCCCATAGTCATATCCAAAGAAATATCGGCGGCTACGGAGTTTACTTTTTGCTGATTTTTCGTTGCGTCGGAGAGTAATTTTTCTGGTGTTATTTTGTTGCATCCTGTGCTTGCGACTGCAAAAAAGTTGACATTCCAACAAGAAAAGTGGTTCGACGTAAAAATTTTTTCATAGTGGATTTCCTCATTCTTTCTTTAAATTATAGAGTTTTGTTCCAGGTGTCTGTTAACGGTGTATCGTAAGGAATTTGATAAGGGTTATTTTCGGATGATTTTAACTCCTCATAAAGATTCCAACACCATTCGGTAGCTATGTGGTCTCTCTTGTGATAGAAGTGACCATACAGATAACTTTTTGCAACTTCCTCCCAACTGGAGAAAGTGCTTTGTAATTTTTTGGCAATTACAAGAGATCGGTCCAGACATTCTTCCAAACTAATGTATCCTGTCTGGTAACAATCGCCTAATACTTGGAGCGCTCTGCAATAATCCCATCCGTCCAAGGCTTTCTTGCCGAGGCACTGATAGCTTCGGTATAAGAAACGGAACTCCTCTTCGTCTCCGTTTTGATTTTGGACTTGTGCAATGAGCTCTTCTTCGGTCATATCCATAAGACCGTTTTCAATCATAGATTGAATGGTTTTCTGGTACTCGCTGCGTTCTCCGGTGGAAAGCAGTTTGTTCAATGAATGTTGAAGACTTTCCCTGTCGTAAATTTTCCAGCCGGAACGAAGAGCGTCCTTTAAGGCGTATTGATAAGTCTCCAAATGTTCTTCGCTTGTTCCTCCGATATATCCAAGGTCTTTTTTATTATTCTTTGTGTAAATAGCATAAGAGGAACAAATCCATTGGATGGTATCGCTTTCAACATCTTTCTGTGTGAGCTTGGAGGGAATATATTTATCTTGAAAATAATTCCCGAATTCACCCATAGAAAGTTTTTCTTTTTCTTCTTTTGCATTGGAAGAAGATGCTGGTTTACTTTTTGGAGAACTATGCTGTGCTTGGCATCCGGTTAGACTACAGACTAAACCAATGGAAAGAACACAGGCGATTGAAAATCGTCGAAGAGTAGGATGTTTCGACAAGTTGTTTTCCTCCTTTGATAAAATATATTGTGTATTATATATTGAAAAATGAGAGAATGCAACAAAAAAATGTGCAATATTGATAAAATTGAGAAGTGAAATTGTTAGGAAAAAGTAAATATATATAACATATATAAAATGGAAAATAAACTTTAGAAAAGTAAATAAAAAATGAAAAAAAGTGTTGACGCAGAAGTTAACTTATGGTATTATAATTTTCGGGTCAAGCAAGACCTGATTCATATATGCGCGAGTGTCGGAATTGGCAGACGAGCTAGACTAAGGATCTAGTGACTAATGCAGTCGTACGGGTTCAAGTCCCGTCTCGCGCATAACAATCATAAAATAGAATACGCGCGAGTGTCGGAATTGGCAGACGAGCTAGACTAAGGATCTAGTGATTATTGCAATCGTACGGGTTCAAGTCCCGTCTCGCGCATAGAAAACTTAGGGAATAGAAGAGGCGGAGAACTCAACTATTCCCTATTTTTTAGTCGTTGACTCTTAGGAGTCGTAGATAATGATTTGCTTCTCTTAGAACATGGTCTGAGAGGAGCGGAAGGATGATAGAAGAAATTTCACATTCTGTAATTCCAATGGTAGTTTTTTGCTTAAAGTCACGAAACGTTTCTGTTTCGCATTCAGAACGATTGTTTATCTCTTCGGAGGTGCATTCCGCATGGGTTTCCTGTTCGGATGCAAGGTCCAACAGCTCTGCATACTGTTCTGCGAAAGTATTTGCCTGTACAATGTACTTGTTCTCGCATGGGTCTAGGAGTCCGCGTATAAAGAGTGCATGTTCCATCATGACATGATTCCAAAATGTCGAATCTGAATTCGCATGTTGGATTTCTCTACAATTTTCATGTTCTAAGCGCATCAGCTCTGTCCGGTAATATTCGGATTCGCATGACAGGTGATGAATCATGGCAGGATAAGCCGTTGTAAACATTCGGCAGGACTGTACATGGGTGTAGATAGTTTCCTGAAAACGGATGAATCCATCCAAAAGAACCCGGACTCTCTGATTCAGATGCTGGGTTTCCTGGGAAAGTTCCAAAGTGATATCAGGAGAGCAGGAGGAAGTCATCGTTTCTTCCATGCGCGTCAGCTTCTGGTTGATTGGAATACCGGTCAGCGATTCTGTCTGCTGTTCGGCAGTTAAGGTACACCCGGTGATGAATTCGCAGGAGTTTAGAGTCTCCGGTGAGAGAATCCCATCACTCAGGTGGATGGCGCGGGATAGAAGAAGTTCAAATTGCTGTTTGAAACGAAGTGCGCCGCGCCCAAAATCTCCATTTACCGGAGAAAAACCAGCAGAGAGGAAAAGGGCATGTTCTTTCATAATTCGAAGAAAGAAGAGGTGAAGTTCCAGAGATGAGCGTGTATAAGCTTCTCTTTCCGTCATAAAGACCTCCGTAATCTATGATGTTATGCTTTACTATATGAAAAATTGCATAAAATGTGCATAGAAAATAAAAAAGAAAAAGGAAATGTAAGTTTGTTGCAGAATATTATAAATAGGAACAATTGTTAGCAGGGATATGTGAGGTGATGGCCTATGACGATTCGTGAGCAATTAGAAGAAAGAGAACTGGAATATTTGAGCCCGTATGCGGCGTTGAGCAGTAAGTCAAGGGGAAGGGAGCGGGAAGAGGAGCCATGTGATATCCGTCCGGCATTTCAAAGGGACAGAGACCGTATTTTGCATTGTAAGTCTTTCCGGCGCCTGAAGCAGAAGACGCAGGTGTTTTTGCTGGCGAAAGGAGACCATTACCGAACAAGGCTTACCCACACATTGGAAGTGTCGCAGAACGCGAGAACGATTGCGAAGGCGTTGCGATTGAATGAGGATTTGGTTGAGGCGATTGCGCTTGGACATGACCTTGGACATACCCCGTTCGGACATGCCGGGGAACGGGCATTGAATCGTGTCTGCCCGAATGGATTTAAGCATAATGAACAGAGTGTGAGGGTGGTAGAACGGTTGGAAAAGCAAGGAAAAGGGCTGAATCTTACGTGGGAAGTCCGGGACGGTATTTTAAATCATAAAACAAGTGGACGGCCATCCACGCTGGAAGGCGAGATTGTAAGACTTTCTGATAAGATTGCATATATCAATCACGATATTGACGATGCAATCCGGGGAGGCATCCTGAAACCGGAGGACATTCCGCTAAAATATCGTTCTGTCTTGGGAGATACAACCCGAATGCGTCTGAATACGATGATTCACAATGTGATTCGAAGCAGCGAAGAACAGGCGCATATTGCGATGTCCGGAGAAGTAGAAGAAGCGACGAGAGAACTCCGGAAATTTATGTTCGAACATGTTTATTTGAATCCGCTGGCGAAAAGAGAAGAGCATAAAGCGGAAGAATTGATACAAAACCTGTATGGTTATTATATGGACCATATGGAGGAGCTCCCTGAAAATTATCTGGAAATGATAGACGAGGGAATGAGCACAAAAGAACAGGGAGTCTGTGATTTCATAGCGGGAATGACGGACGACTATGCAGTGAAAAAATTCCGGGAGCATTTTATCCCGGAAGGTTGGGAAGAGTAAAAGGAGGAAACATCCATGTATTATCCGGAAGAACTGATTGAGGAAGTGAGGTCCAGGAATGACATCGTTGATGTGATTTCCGGGTATGTGAAACTTACAAAAAAAGGAAGTTCCTATTTTGGATTGTGTCCGTTTCATAATGAAAAATCCCCCTCTTTTTCTGTGAGCAGGGAGAAACAGATGTATTACTGCTTCGGCTGCGGCGCAGGAGGAAACGTATTTACATTTGTGATGGAATACGAGAACTATACATTTGTGGAAGCTTTGAAAATGCTGGCGGAGAGGGTTGGAATCGATTTGCCTGAGATGGAATATTCAAAAGAGGCGAAGGAAAAGGCGGATTTGAAAACTTCGGTTTTGGAAGTGAATAAACTGGCGGCAAAGTATTACTACGCCCAGCTTAAGACAGAGCAGGGAAAACTGGCGCATACATATTTGACGAAGAGAAACTTGAGTGAGGAGACGATTACGGCGTTTGGACTCGGATATTCCAACAAATACAGTGACGATTTATATCGATACTTGAAAACGAAAGGATATCGGGATGAAGTGATTGCAAAAGCAGGTCTCATTAGTGTGGATGAGAGAAAAGGTGTGTACGACAAGTTCTGGAACCGGGTTATGTTCCCGATTATGGATGCAAACAGCAGGGTTATCGGATTTGGCGGACGTGTCATGGGAGACGGGAAGCCGAAATACTTGAATTCACCGGAGACGATTGTCTTTGATAAGAGCCGAAACCTGTATGGACTTCATCGTGCAAGAACGTCCCGTAAATCCTATTTTCTGATTTGCGAGGGATATATGGATGTGATTGCGCTTCATCAGGCGGGATTTACCAACGCGGTAGCCTCCCTGGGAACGGCGCTGACGTCGGGTCATGCCTCGTTGATTAAGAGATATGTGAATGAAGTGTATTTGACATATGACAGTGACGAAGCTGGAACGAGAGCCGCGCTTCGGGCGATTCCGATTTTAAAGGAAGCAGGAATTACGGCAAAAATCATTCGGATGGACCCGTATAAGGACCCGGATGAATTTATAAAGAATCTTGGGGCAGAGGCATTCGAGGAGAGGATTCAAAAGGCGAGAAATGGGTTCATGTTCAGCCTGGAGGTTTTGGAGCGAGAATACGATATGCATTCCCCAGAAGGAAAGACGGAGTTCTATCACGAGGCAGCGAAGCGTCTCTGCACGTTTGAAGAAGAGATTGAAAGAAACAACTATATCGAGGCGGTAGCGGAAGCCTACCATATCGGATATGAGAATCTGAGAAAACTGGTCGGCACGATGGCGGTGAAGACAGGGTTGGCAACGCCGGCAGTGAAACCGAAACAGTCGGTGAAAAAAGAGAGTCAGAGAGAGGACGGGAACATTACCTCACAGAAGGCATTGATTACATGGCTTTTGGAAGATGAGAAGATATTTCAGCAGATTCGAAACTACATTACACCGAAGGACTTTACGGAGGAACTGTACACAACCGTTGCCGAACTTCTCTATGAACAATATGAAGAAGGGGAATTGAATCCGGCAAAGATTATGAATCACTTCACCGATGAAGAAGAACACCGGGAAGTGGCATCGCTTTTTCACACGAAGATTAAAGAACTGACGACAAAAAGCGAACAGGAGAAAGCGTTGAAAGAGACGATTATCCGCGTGAAGCATCACAGCATTGAACATGCGACAAAGATGCTGGAACCTACAGATATTCAGGGATTGCAGAAGCTGATGGAGGCAAAGCGCGAATTGCAGAGCCTGCAAAAACTGCATATTTCTATTGAATAAGGATAAAATAAAAGCAAATGAGAGGATGGATACAACATGGAAGAACATATTGTAAAATTTGAAGAAAAACTAAAGGAACTCGTAGCGCTTGCGAAAAAGAAGAAAAATGTATTGGAAATTCAGGAAATCAACGATGCGTTTGCGGAGATTGACCTGGATGCGGAGCAGATGGAAAAAGTATTTGAATTTCTGGAAGCGCAGAATATCGATGTGCTTAGAATGAGCGACGATACGGACGATGTGGATGATGATATGGAGATTGTCATCACAGATGAAGACGAGATTGATGTGGAGAAAATCGATTTGTCTGTTCCGGAAGGCATCAGTATTGAGGACCCGGTTCGTATGTATCTGAAAGAAATCGGAAAGGTTCCGCTTCTGAGCGCGGATGAAGAGATTGAACTTGCAAAGCGTATGGCAGAAGGAGATGAGGACGCGAAGAAACGTCTTGCGGAAGCAAACCTTCGTCTTGTAGTCAGCATTGCAAAACGTTATGTAGGACGCGGAATGCTGTTCCTTGACCTGATTCAGGAAGGAAACTTAGGTCTGATTAAAGCGGTAGAGAAATTCGACTATGAAAAAGGGTTTAAGTTTAGTACGTATGCGACATGGTGGATTCGTCAGGCGATTACGAGAGCGATTGCAGACCAGGCAAGAACGATTCGAATTCCGGTGCATATGGTAGAAACCATCAACAAATTGATTCGTGTATCCAGACAGCTTTTACAGGAGCTTGGAAGAGAGCCGTCTCCGGAAGAGATTGCAGAAGAACTGGACATGCCGGTGGACAGAGTGCGTGAAATTCTGAAAATTTCGCAGGAGCCGGTATCATTAGAAACGCCGATTGGTGAAGAGGAAGACAGCCATCTCGGAGACTTTATCCAGGATGATAACGTGCCGGTTCCGGCAGAGGCTGCCGCGGCAACCTTGCTGAAAGAGCAGTTGGATGAAGTGCTGAATACATTGACAGACAGAGAGCAGAAAGTATTACGTCTCCGTTTTGGTATGAATGACGGGCGTGCAAGAACTCTGGAAGAAGTTGGAAAAGAATTTGACGTTACGAGGGAGCGTATCCGTCAGATTGAAGCAAAAGCGCTTCGCAAACTCCGTCATCCAAGCAGAAGCCGCAAGTTAAGAGACTACCTTGACTAGGAGACGCCTATGGAACTTTCAAAGAGACTGAAAGCGGTCGCAGAGCTTGTGACGCCGGGGCAGAAAATTGCAGACATTGGAACAGACCATGCGTATATTCCGATTTGGCTTGTGGAGGAAAAGAGGGCAGTGTCTGCGATTGCCATGGATATTAATCAGGGGCCGCTTGCAAAAGCGAAAGAAAATATTGAACTTCATGGACTGAGTTCCTACATAGAGACGCGGCTTTCCGACGGGATGAAAAAGCTGTGTCCCAATGAGGCGGATAGCGTGATTATCGCCGGAATGGGGGGAGGTCTTGTCATGAAGATTCTGGAGGATGTGAAAGAGAAGCCTCTTGGAATCCGAGAATGGATTTTGCAGCCCCAGTCGGAGCTTCGGCGGGTGAGAGAATACCTGCTTGCATCCGGCTATCAGGTGATTGCAGAAGACATGGTGTTGGATGAAGGAAAATTCTATCCGATGATGAAAGTTATCCGAGGAGAAAAAGAGTCATACAGGGAAGAAGAACTTTGTTATGGAAAATTGCTGCTTCGGCAGAAACATCCGGTATTGGAACTGTTTTTGAAAAAAGAGCTGACAATCAAAACAGGAATTTATGACAGTCTTTCGGAGGACTCCAAGGAAGGAATCCGAAAGAGAAAAGAAGAGTTGAAGAAAGAGATAGGGCTCATACAGGAGGCGTTGAAGGAATATGCTTTGTAGAGAAGTGATTGACAGGATAGAGGAAGTCTATCCGAGACACTATGCGATGAATTGGGATAACGTGGGACTTCTTGCAGGACGCATGGACAAGGAAGTGAAGAGAGTCTGGATTGCTCTGGACTTGACCGACGAGGTGCTGGACGAGGCGGTGAGATGGAATGCAGATATGATTCTCACGCACCATCCGCTCATTTTCTCCCCGCTTCACAAAGTGACGGATGAAGATTTTATCGGGAAGAGGGTTGTAAAACTGATACAGCACGATATCGCTTACTATGCCATGCATACAAACTATGATGTGCTTCGAATGGGAGAACTGGCGGCAGCGTTTTTGAACATGGAGCAGATAGAAGTATTGGAACCGGTGTCAGAAGACGGAAAAGGTATTGGGACAATCGGAAAGTTTGCGGAGAAGATGACGTTAGGGCAGTGTTGTAAGCTTGTAAAGGAAACGTTCCGTCTGGACGCAGTCAAAGTGTTCGGAGAGAAAAATCAGGAAATTCAGACGGCTGCCGTCTGCCCGGGCTCTGGAAAGAGCGTTATCAACCAGGCGATTCAAAAACATGCCGATGTTTTGATTACAGGGGATATCGGTCATCACGAAGGAATCGATGCGGTGGCAGAAAATCTGAATATCATAGATGCGGGACACTATGGACTGGAACACATCTATATGGAAGATATGAAAGACTTTCTGCAGCAAAGAATTCCTGAGATGGAGATTCGCGTATCCGATTTAAAATCACCGTTTTGCATTTGTTAAGTAAAGAGAAAAGAGGGAAGTATGATGGTGAAAGACATGTATACAGTATATATCGGGGATGAGGAAAAGGTATATGAGAAGGGAACCACGTATGAGGAGATTGCAAAAGAATACCAGGGACAATACGAGGAAGATATTGTGCTTGTATTTGCAAATGGAAAACTTCAGGAGCTTCCGAAGAAAATCAAACAAGGATGTAAGATTGATTTTGTGACAACGGGAACTTCCGTCGGCATCGCAACATACCGGAGAAGTATGTGTCTTTTGCTTGTGAAAGCGATTTATGATGTGGCTGGAAGAGAAAACGTACAGAAGGTAAGGATTCAGTTCTCGGTAAGTAAGGGATACTATTGTACTGCCAAGGGAGATTTTCAGATTACGGAAGAATTCTTAATCCAGGTGCGGGATAAGATGCACCAGATGGTGGAAGAAGGAATCCCGATTAAAAAGCGTTCGGTTCATATCGACGACGCGCTTGCTCTCTTCCGAAAATACGGCATGTATGACAAGGAACGATTATTCCAGTATCGACGGGTTTCTTCTGTCAATCTCTACAGTATTAACGGGTTTGAAGACTACTATTACGGATATATGGTGCCGAATACTTCTTATTTAAAGTACTTTGAGTTGTACGCTTATGATGAGGGATTTGTGCTGCAGATGCCGGAGAAAAAATCTCCGAAGGAAGTCCCGCCATTTTGCCCGCAGCATAAGTTGTTTGGAATCTTAAAGGAATCGACAAAATGGGGAGATATGGTGGATATCGAGACGGTCGGGGACTTGAATGACCAGGTGACAAAACGGGATGTGAGCGAAGTGATTCTTGTGCAAGAAGCGTTACAGGAGAAGAAAATCGCGGATTTGGCGGAAGAGATTGCGAAGAAATCAAGTGTGAAGTTTGTGCTGATTGCGGGACCGTCTTCTTCCGGAAAGACGACATTTTCACATAGACTTTCGATTCAGCTTCGGGCACAGGGGATGAATCCGCATCCGATTGCGGTAGACAATTATTTTGTAGACCGGGAGAAGACGCCGAGAGATGAGAACGGAGACTACAACTTTGAATGTCTCGAAGCGATTGATATTGAACTGTTTAACGAGAATATGACGGATTTGCTTGCGGGAAAAGAAGTCGCGCTTCCGACCTTCAATTTCAAGACGGGAAAACGGGAATACAATCTGCCGCCGAAGAGACTGAATGAGAACGATATTCTTGTCATCGAAGGGATTCATTGCCTCAATGACGCATTGACTTATCGCTTAAATTCGGAGAATAAGTTTAAAATCTATATCAGTGCGCTTACGCAGCTCAACATTGACGAGCATAACCGGATTCCTTCTACCGATGGAAGACTGCTTCGTCGAATTGTCCGGGATGCGAGAACACGCGGAACTTCCGCGAGACAGACGATTGCGATGTGGCCGTCGGTAAGAAGAGGGGAAGAAGCCAATATTTTCCCATATCAGGAGCAGGCGGACGCCATGTTCAATTCGGCGCTTAACTATGAACTCGCTGTATTGAAACAATATGCAGAACCGATTTTGTTCGGCATCGATAAGGATTGCAAAGAATATGTAGAAGCGAAAAGACTGTTAAAATTCTTAGACTATTTTGTCGGAATTAATGCGGAAAATATCCCGCAGAACTCCCTTCTTAGAGAGTTCGTCGGGGGAGGATGCTTCCATATTTAAGAGAAGAAGCATCTCATATCATCCGGGAGCGGCGCGGTGAATGTAAGAGGCGTGCCGTCTATTGGATGGGAAAAGGACAGACGGTAAGAATGAAGCGCCTGACGCTTGATATTCGAATAATCCGGATTGTAAAGGAAGTCACCCGGAAGAGGATGACCGATATATTTCATATGGACACGAATCTGATGGGTACGCCCTGTTTCCAGTCGTAAGGAGACGAGGGAGTACCCATTTTCGTATGCAAGCCTTTGAAAATGCGTGCGGGCAGCGTCTCCGGTTTCCGAATTTACTTCACGCTCGATAGTGGAACCGGAGACTCTTCCGATTGGCTGGTCAATGACGCCTTGTTCCGGGACAAGCCCTGTGGCAACTGCCAGATATTCCCGGTGAATCTCCCGATTTTTCACCATATCGGATAGAAGGGAAGCGCTGTACATATTTTTGGCAAGAATCAAAAGGCCGGTCGTGTCCCGGTCTAACCGATTGATGCAGCGGTATACAAAGGGTTCTTTCCGCACATGATAAAGATATGCGACGGCGTTGGCAAGGGTATTGTCATAATTTCCCTGGGAAGGATGAATCGGCATTCCGGCTTGTTTATTGACAACCATAAGGTCCTCGTCTTCATAGATAATCTCAAGAGGAAGCGGGACAGGCACAATGTTGTCGGAAGTCTCTCCTTCGGTCAGCGTGAGAGTGAGCGAATCACGCTCGTGTAAGATATCCCGCACCCGTCCCCATTCCTGATTGAGAAGAATGCCGCGTTCGGTACGCTTTAAATGTGTAATAATCGGGGAAGAAAACCGCTGTTCTTTGAGAAAAGAAAGAAGCGGTTTCCCTTCGAATTCTTTTGGAATTGTATAATGAAAAATGCGGCTCATACGGAAGTCTCCTATTGATAAAAATCTTTGATACGCTCCATACGGGCGCTCATGTTCAGAAGCATCATATCCGCAACGGTGAGAGCTGCCATCGCCTCTACGACAACGACGGCGCGCGGCACAATAATCGGGTCATGACGCCCATGGATGACAAGGTCTGTGGATTCTCCGGATTCGTTGACAGTCTGCTGTGTCTGAGCGATGGAAGGCGTCGGTTTGAATGCAGCCCGGAAGACGAGTTCACTGCCATCACTCATTCCACCGAGAACACCGCCGGAATGATTGGTCTTTTTCGTGATATTTCCATGGTCAACTTGAAATGCGTCGTTATTAATGCTTCCTTTAGATGATGCCGCATCAAATCCATCTCCGATTTCAAATCCTTTGACTGCGCCGATAGAGAGAATGGCTTTTGCAAGATTCGCATCCAGTTTTTCGAAAACCGGCTCGCCGATTCCGGCAGGAAGATTCTGAATCCGGCATTCTACGATACCGCCGGAAGAATCCAGCTCTTTCATACAATTTTCCAAGTATTCTTCCGCCTGTTTTGCGTAGGTAAGATTTGGCATGTATAATGGATTCTCATAAATGTCAGAATAACAGTATTGAGAAGCTGGAATGTGAATCGGTCCGACAGCTTTTGTGTAAGCAAGAATCTGAATCCCCAATTCTTTTAATAACTTGGCTGCGACTGCTCCTGCGGCGACACGACCGATAGTCTCGCGTCCGGAAGAACGGCCGCCTCCGCGATAATCGCGGAATCCGTACTTTTCGTGAAAGGTATAGTCTGCGTGTCCCGGCCGATAGCAGACAGCCAGATTGCCGTAATCTTTGGAGCGCTGGTCTTTGTTCCAGACGAGCAGGGAAATCGGAGTTCCGGTTGTCCGGCCTTCAAAAGTGCCGGAAAGAATCTCGACTTTATCGCCCTCGGCGCGCTTGGTTGTGTAGTGACTTTGTCCCGGTTTTCTGCGGTCTAAGTATACCTGGATATCCTCTTCGGACAGGGGAAGCCCTGCCGGGCATCCGTCGATGACAACGCCGATTCCCTTTCCATGAGATTCTCCCCAGGTTGTGATTTTAAAAATTGTTCCATATGTTGAACCTGCCATTTTTTTCGTCCTTTCTACATTTGTTACATAAGTATTATAGAATACAGAGAAATGTATCGCAATTATTAATTTTTGAAATTTGCTATATACAAGTAGAAAACTAAGTATTATAATACAAAAGATAGTGATTTTGGAGAGTTAGAAAGAGGAGAAACACTAAATGAGCGATTCAAACAAGAAGAGAAAAAAAGTATCAAAACCAAAGGATACCGTAGAGAAAGGCACAGTTGAAGAGGGAGAAAAAGAGCTTGTTTTCTTATATGACGACGATGAGGTGAATCCAAACTATAATAAGGAAGCAGATGAAGAGAGAAAGGCAAAAAAGAAAAAGGTGAAGAAGACGATAGGAATTGTGGCTGCGTCGATTGTAGGCGTGATTCTTGCAGTTTACCTTGGATTTGCATTGTTTTTCCATAGTCATTTTTATTTTAATACGAAGATTAACGGCAATAATTTCAGCGCAAAAAGTATCGAAGATGTGGAGAAATACATGTCCGGTCAGGTGGACGGATATACGTTGACTCTGATTGGCAACGATAATACGACGGAAACCATTACCGGCAAAGAAATTTCCCTGAAATATAAAAAGGGGGATGGACTTCAGAAAGCATTGGATTCACAGAATGCATTTCTATGGCCGAAGGCTTTCTTTGAAAAAGAAGAACTTCATGTGGAAGTCGGAGTAGAATATGATAAAGCGGCGCTGGATAAAAAGATTGCTTCTTTGAAGAGCGTGACGAACCCGTCTCCGACAGAGTCTGCATCTGCTACACCGGTATTTGACGGGAATCAATTTGTCATTCAAAAAGAAGTGTACGGCAATAAAGTAGATGTGGCAGCGCTTACGAAGGCGGTTGAAGAACATCTGAACGGATTTGTGGACACATTAAATATGGAAGAAAGCAAAAGCTATATTCAGCCGAAATTCGTAGAGAGTTCCAAAGAGGTGGCGGAAGCAAGGGATAAGATGAACGAGTATTTGAAGGCAAATGTTACGTATGATTTCCGCCCGTATACAGAGGTGGTAGATAAAACTATTATCTCCGGCTGGCTGACTGTCGATGCGAATATGCAGGTGACGTTCCAGAAGGAGAAGGTAAAAGAATACATTAAACAGCTCGCGGACAAATACGATACGTCAGGAAAACCACGTTCCTTTGTGACAGCAAACGGTAATACCGTAGAAGTCAGAAACGGTGTCTACGGATGGAAAATCAATCAGAATAAAGAATACGAGAAACTGGTTGCGAACATTGAAGCCGGAGAAACGGTGACAAGAGAGCCGGAATACAGCAGACGCGCGGAGAGCCATGAGGGAAATGACTTTGGAAACACGTATGTGGAGATTGATTTGACAAGACAGCATCTGTGGTTTATCAAAGACGGACAGAAAATCATGGAATCCGACGTGGTAACAGGGAATCCAAACAAAGGAAACGCGACGCCGCAGGGAGTCTATACACTGACTTATAAGACGAAGAACGCGGTGCTTCGTGGACCAAAACAGCCGGATGGAAGCTATGAATGGGAATCTCCGGTCGATTACTGGATGCCGTTTAACGGTGGAATCGGAATGCATGACGCGAAGTGGCAGTCCGCATTCGGAGGCTCCAGATACCAGACGCATGGTTCTCATGGCTGTGTCAATATGCCGTTAGAGAAGGCGAAGGAAATCTATGGCTATATCAATGCAGGAACTCCGGTTATCTGCCATTACTAATTGAGAAAAGGATGCAATAACATGTATAAGATTATAAAAAAAGACGGTCTTGCGAAAAGAGGAAGACTGGAGACAGTACATGGAGTCATTGAGACTCCGGTATTTATGAATGTAGGTACAGCGGCCGCTATCAAAGGCGCTGTCTCTACAGACGATTTACAGCAGATTAAGACGCAGGTGGAGCTTTCTAATACGTATCATCTGCACGTACGCCCGGGAGACCAGGTGATTAAGAAACTGGGAGGGCTTCATAAGTTTATGGTATGGGACAAACCGATTCTTACGGACTCCGGCGGATTTCAGGTATTTTCCCTTGCCGGACTCCGAAAGATTAAGGAGGAAGGCGTCTACTTCCAGTCCCACATTGACGGAAGAAAGATTTTCATGGGACCGGAAGAAAGCATGCAGATTCAGTCAAATCTTGCGTCTACGATTGCGATGGCATTCGATGAGTGTCCATCCAGTGTGGCAAGCAGAGAGTATATACAGAATTCGGTAGACCGCACGACAAGATGGCTGAAACGATGTAAAAACGAGATGGCAAGATTGAATTCCTTAGAGGATACTATCAATAAGAATCAGCTTCTTTTCGGAATCAACCAAGGTGCAATCTATGAAGATATCCGAGTGGAGCATGCCAAACGTATCGCGGAACTGGATTTGGACGGATATGCGTTAGGCGGTCTTGCCGTTGGAGAATCCCATGAGGAGATGTATCGGATTCTGGATGTGACGGTGCCGCATCTTCCGGAGAACAAACCGACGTATCTGATGGGTGTGGGAACTCCGGCGAATATTCTGGAGGCAGTCGACCGAGGTGTTGATTTCTTTGACTGTGTATATCCAAGCAGAAACGGAAGACATGGTCACGTATATACAAACCATGGAAAGATTAATCTTTTTAATGCAAAATATGAATTGGACGACCGCCCGATTGAAGAAGGATGCCAGTGCCCTGCCTGCAGGACATATAGCAGAGCATACATCAGACATTTGCTGAAAGCGAAGGAAATGCTTGGCATGAGACTTTGTGTGCTCCATAATTTATATTTTTACAATACGATGATGGAAGAAATCAGAGAAGCAATCGAAGAAGGAAGATATCAAGAATATAAGAAACAGAAACTTGACAGGATGTCCGGAAAATAGTATTATTGTAATAGCGTTAAATTTTAGGAGGAAGTTAGAATGGGTCTTATAGGAATGATTCTTATGTATGCAATTATTATCGGAGGTTTCTGGTTTTTACTTATGCGTCCTCAGAAAAAGGAGCAGAAGAGAATTCAGCTTATGCTTTCCGAATTAGCTGTAGGAGACACAGTTTTGACAACTTGTGGTTTTTACGGCGTTGTAATTGACGTACAGGAAGACGATGTTGTTGTAGAATTCGGTAACAACAAGAATTGCCGTATCCCAATGCAGAAGGGCGCAATTACACAGGTAGAGAAGCCTGCAATTGAAGGATAATTGAATAAGAGATACAAGGGGAATATGCAGTCAGGCATATTCCCTTTTTAAAAAAAGGAGGATATATCATGGATATGAAAGAAAGAATTGCAATGTTGCGGGAGCAGATGAAGGAAAAAGGAGTGGACGTGTATATCGTTCCGACTGCTGATTTTCATCAAAGCGAATATGTGGGGGAGCATTTTAAGGCGAGAAAATTCATTACAGGATTCTCCGGCTCTGCAGGAACAGCGGTATTTACCGCAACAGAAGCGCGTCTGTGGGTAGACGGAAGGTACTTTATCCAGGCAGCGGCGCAGATTGCAGGTACGACAATTGAGATGATGAAGATGGGAGAGCCTGGAGTTCCGACGATTGATGAATATCTGAAAGAAGCAATTCCGGAGAATGGAACGCTCGGATTTGACGGACGTGTTGTCGCAATGGGCGCGGGGCTTCGATATGAGAAGATTGTCAATGAGAAGCATGGAAAGATTGTGTATGAGTATGACTTGATTGATGCTATCTGGAATGACCGTCCGGAATTATCGAAGGAACCTGTTTTCGCATTGGAAGAGAAATATACAGGGGAGACTATCGCAAGTAAATTGCAGAGAATCCGGGAATATATGAAGGAAAGCGAAGCGACGGTTCATGTGCTGACAACGTTGGATGATATTTGCTGGACATTGAATATCCGCGGAAATGATATCGAATTCTTCCCGCTCGTTCTTGCTTATGCAATCATCACGATGGACAAGATGCATTTATATATTGAGAAAGAAAAATTAAATGATGAGATACAGGTATCGTTTGCAGAAAACGGAATCGTAATTCATCCGTATAACGATATCTATGAAGACATCAAATCCTACGGAGCGGGAGAAACATTATTGATTGACCCGGCACGATTGAATTATGCGCTCTATGGAAACATTTCTCCAGATGCAAAGAAAGTGGAGAAACAGAATCCGGAAGAACTGTTCAAAGGAATCAAAAATCCGGTGGAGATAGAAAATATCCGAAAGGCTCAGATTAAGGATAGCGTTGCTCACGTCCGCTTTATGAAATGGGTAAAAGAAAATGTCGGTAAGATGACGATTACAGAGATGAGCGCGGCAGAGAAATTGGATGAATTCCGGGTAGAGATGGGGAATTTCATCCGCCCAAGCTTTGAACCGATTTCTTCTTATGGGGAACATGCGGCGCTTTGCCACTACACGTCCTCACCGGAGACAGATGTGGAATTGAAAGAGGGAAATGTATTCCTGACAGATACAGGTGCAGGATTCTATGAAGGCTCTACAGATATCACAAGAACTTATGCGTTGGGAGAGATTCCGGATATTATGAAGGAACACTTTACGTTGGTTGTTATGTGTAACTTAAGCCTCGCAAGTGCGAAATTTGTAAAAGGATGCACAGGAAGCAATTTAGACCCATTCGCAAGAAAACCACTCTGGGACAGAGGACTCGATTTCAATCATGGAACAGGACATGGCGTAGGATATCTTCTGAATATTCATGAAGGTCCGGAGAATATCGGATGGAGAAGCCGCGGAAGCAATATCGTAGAGCTTCAGGAGGGCATGATTTTCACAGATGAGCCGGGTATGTATATCGAAGGTTCCCATGGCGTCCGTCTGGAGAACGAATTACTTGTTCGTGAAGGCGAGAAGAATGAATATGGACAGTTCATGTATCTGGAACCGCTTACTTATGTTCCGTTTGATTTGGATGCGTTGAATGTAGAGATGTTATCCGAAGAGTATAAGAAGCTTTTAAATGAATATCATCAGACGGTTTATGAAAAAGTTTCCCCATATTTGGAAGATGATGAGAAAGCTTGGCTGCAGAAATACACAAGAGAAATTTAAGATAACACGTTTGCAACAAAAATGTTACGAAAGCCCGTAAACACGTTAAAAAAATTTAAGGAAATATTAAACGGTATGGTTATTGCTTCGATAAGACTCCTGAATTATAATGATAGATAAGAGAAATATGAAATAGTCAGGGGTAGTACAAATGAGTAATGAAAGTATCCGAATGGAGCGGCAAAATGAAAGAATACGTCAGGTAAGGAGACAGAGAATCTGTCTGGCGGTGATTCTTGCGGCGGTTGTGCTGATTGGAGGAACCATCACGATGATTCTTGTGAGAAAACCGAAGTTTCTTGTAAAAACCGAGTCTCTTTCCATGATACAGGATGAGGCAGTTCCGAAGTTTCAGGTGAGTGTGACAGTCAAGGGAAGCAAGAAGAAAGTCCTTGATAAGAAGACAGGCTATACGGCAGGGAATTTGGAGAAGGATTTGAAAGCCGGAGCGAACTATGAGCTTGCCTGCAAGGCGGATGGAAAGACAGACGGGAAATTTAAGATTCAGTTTAAATTGTCCGAGAGTCTTCAGAAAAAGCTGGATAAAGAATGGGCGCGAAAATTAAAATTCACAGTCGAAGAGGGGACATTGACTGTGAAGAACAAATATGGAGCGTGGGACGGCGACAAATTCAAGAAGATAAACGGAGAATATGCGAAGAATGAATTCATTCCGTATCAAGGGGAGCGTTACTATTTTGGTGAAGACGGGAAAAAAGTGACGAAAGAGACACAGGTAGGCGGGAAGCTCTATACTTTCACGAAGGACGGGAAAGTGAAGTCAGAAAAATTCTATGTGGATCCGGCGAAGCCGATGATTGCGCTTACATTTGACGACGGTCCGGGGCCGGAGACAGAGAAACTTCTCGCAACCTTGGAGCAATACAATTCAAGAGCCACATTTTTCATGGTAGGAAGTCAGGTTGCGAAATATCCTGACACCATTAAGAAGATGCAAGAAATCGGATGTGAGCTCGGAAACCATACGGCGGAACATAAGAATCTGACAGAGTTATCCGACCAGCAGATTAAGGATGCGATTAACAGCGTGTCAGCCAAGGTTGCAGAAGCAAGCGGCGGAGCGCCGACTACGGTAACAAGACCTCCTTTCGGAGCCTATGACGACCATGTGAAGGCAGTGGCTCCGGAACCGTTGATTATGTGGTCGATTGATACGCTGGATTGGAAGACAAGGAATGTTGAGAGCACCATCAAATCTGTCAATGGGGCGACAGATGGCGATATTATTCTGATGCACGATATTCATAAAACATCTATAGAGGCGGCAATCAAATTGATTCCTCAATTGGTGGAGAAGGGATATCAGCTTGTGACAGTCAGTGAGATGGCGGAAGCAAGAGGCGTCAAGCTTGAGAATGGAGGCGTCTATTTCTCATTTTATAAGCAAGAGCAAAAATAAGGATTTCTAATACAGAGAGGGAACGACTCAGCACGAGCCGTTCCCTCTTTAAAAATCTGCTTTGACAGGTAGCGCTATTTTACGCCTTCGCGGTGACGTTCTAATAATGCGTGTAATCTCTTTGTCGGGTTCATCACGTGGTCGATAGAGACATCATGATTCAAGGAATCAATGATGAGTGCAAGATATTTGCTCATATCGGCTGTCAAGAAGTATGGCTTTTCGAATGCCATTGGTGGGAGGTATGTCAAGTTTGTCGTGATGACGCGGTCCAGATATCCCTTCTCATAGTATTCGTCAAATTTGCCGAATCCATCTGTGAATAATCCGAATGTTGTACATACGAAGACACGTCCGGCTCCACGCTCTTTTAACTGCTTTGCAACATCCAGCATACTCTCGCCGGAAGAAATCATATCATCAATGATAATCAAATCTTTGCCGCGGATATCGTCGCCGAGGAACTCATGGGCAACAATCGGATTCTTACCGTTTACGATGGTAGAGTAATCCCGTCTCTTATAGAACATACCCATATCCACGCCAAGAACGTTGGAGAAGTATACGGCGCGGTGCATAGCGCCTTCATCCGGGCTGATAATCATCAGGTGATTCTTGTCCACTTTCAAATCCGGCACAGAGCGAAGAAGTACCTTCATGAATTGATACGGCGGCGTAAAGTTGTCGAATCCTTTTAATGGAATTGCGTTTTGAACGCGCGGGTCATGGGCGTCAAACGTAATAATGTTGCTGACTCCCATATCGGTCAGTTCCTCCAGGGCAAACGCGCAGTCTAAAGACTCGCGGCGGGTGCGCTTGTGTTGGCGGCTCTCATAGAGGAACGGCATGATGACGTTCACGCGGTGTGCTTTTCCGTTGGCGGCGGAAATGATACGTTTCAGGTCCTGATAGTGGTCGTCCGGTGACATATGGTTGATATGGCCATTCAAACTGTAGGTCATGCTATAATTGCATACGTCCACCATAACGAACAGGTCACAGCCACGTACGGTTTCTCCTATCATACCTTTTGCTTCTCCGGAGCCAAAACGAGGGCAGGAAATATCCAAAAGATAATTATCTGCTACATGTTTGGAAAAGAGAGCAGAATTGATAGAGGAATCCGTAGCTGTATGACGGAAATCCACGATATAATCATTGACTTTTTGTGCCAGTCCTTTACAGCTGTCAAGCGCTGCGATTTTCAAAGGAGCAACCGGCAATGTTTTTTCTAATTCATTTAAATTCAGCATAGCAATCTCCATTTCCTTTATCTATTGTCGTTATCTTTAATGATAACAAAAAAGACAGAGAGCTTCAACTGCCTTTCTAGTAGAAATTGCTTTTTTGGCAAAAGTTTAGTATGATATAAGGTAGGGAAATAAAAAACAGGAGATGGAACATGAAAAGAGAACATATTATTCGGAGTGTGGAAGAAGGAAGCATTGCCTGGGAATTGGGAATAGAGGCGGGAGACAAACTGCTGAGTATCAATGGAAATGAAATCGAAGACGTATTTGATTATCATTTTCTTGTAAATGATGAGGAACTCGTTGTCCTCATCGAGAAGGAAGACGGGGAAGAGTGGGAGCTGGAGATTGAAAAGGATTACGAGGAAGACCTCGGCATCGAGTTTGAGCAAGGTCTGATGGATGAATATCGTTCCTGCAGAAATAAATGCATGTTCTGCTTTATCGACCAGATGCCGAAAGGGATGCGGGAGACGCTTTATTTCAAAGATGACGATTCCAGACTCTCTTTCCTGCAAGGGAATTATATTACGCTTACGAACATGAGCGACGATGACGTGCGAAGAATTGTGAAATATCATCTGGAACCGATTAACGTATCGTTCCAGACGACAAATCCGGAGCTGCGCTGTAAGATGCTGCACAACCGTTTTGCAGGAGAAGCTTTAAAGAAAGTGGACATCCTGTATGAGGGCGGTATTACGATGAACGGACAGATTGTATTGTGTAAAGGTGTCAATGACGGAGAGGAGCTGGAAAGAAGTATTCGTGATTTGACGAAATACCTTCCGAATCTGCAGAGTGTATCGGTAGTTCCGGTCGGACTGACAAAATACAGAGACGGGCTCTATCCGCTGGAGCCGTTTACGAAGGAAGAGGCAAAAGAGGTACTCCGCACGATTCATAAATGGCAGAATCAGATTTATGAAGAGTATGGCATTCATTTTATTCATGCAGGAGATGAATGGTATATTCTCGCGGGCGAAGAGCTTCCGGAGGAAGAACGCTATGACGGATATCTTCAGTTGGAGAACGGCGTGGGAATGTTAAGGCTTCTTATGAATGAATTTGAAGAAGGATTTGCCGCGCTGGAAGGAGACGGAAGAACGAGGGAAATCTCGATGGCAACGGGAGTGCTTGCATACCCGTATCTGAAGAAGATGCTGGAGAGATTGAAAGAAAAGTATCCGAATGTGACGGTACATCTCTATCAGATTATCAATCACTTCTTCGGAGAGAAGATTACGGTAGCAGGACTCATCACCGGGCAGGACTTGGTTGCCCAGCTAAAAGGACAGGAATTGGGAGAGTGTCTGTATCTTCCTTGCAGCATGATGCGAAGCGGAGAAGACGTCTTCTTGGATGATATGTCGCTTCTAGATGTGAAAGAGACTTTACAAGTAGAGGTAGATATTGTAAAATCAAGCGGACAAGATTTTATTGAAGCAGTGATAAATGGAAATTAAAAGGAGAATAGAGTATGAGTAAACCAATTGTAGCCATTGTGGGAAGACCGAATGTAGGAAAATCTACATTATTCAACGCTTTGGCAGGAGAGATGATTTCGATTGTAAAAGATACTCCAGGAGTAACAAGAGACCGTATTTATGCGGAGATTACATGGTTGGATCGGAACTTTACATTGATTGATACCGGTGGTATTGAACCGGACAGCAAAGATATTATTTTATCCCAAATGAGAGAACAGGCGCAGATTGCCATCGATACGGCGGACGTCATCATCTTTTTGACGGACGTAAGACAAGGTCTGGTGGATTCGGATTCCAAGGTAGCAGATATGCTCCGTCGTTCCAAGAAACCGGTCGTGCTTGCCGTTAATAAGGTGGACAGCTTCCAGAAGTTCATGGGAGATGTCTATGAATTCTATAACCTTGGAATCGGGGACCCGGTACCGGTATCTGCCGCTTCCAGGTTGGGAATCGGCGACCTTCTGGACGAAGTGACGAAGCACTTCCCGGAACATGCGGGAGAGGAAGAGGAAAACGAGAGACCTCGTATTGCCATTGTAGGGAAACCGAACGTAGGAAAATCTTCGATTATTAATAAATTGCAGGGCAACAATCGTGTTATCGTATCGGATATTGCCGGAACGACACGTGACGCCATTGATACGCCGGTAAAATACAATGGAAAAGAATATGTGTTTATCGATACGGCGGGTCTTAGAAGAAAGAATAAGATTAAGGAAGATTTGGAACGCTATAGCATTATCCGGACGGTAACGGCGGTAGAAAGAGCAGATGTGGTTCTGCTTGTCATCGATGCGACAGAAGGCGTGACAGAGCAGGATGCAAAGATTGCAGGAATTGCTCATGAACGCGGCAAAGGTATCATTATTGTAGTCAACAAGTGGGATGCCATTGAGAAAAATGACCGTACGATGCGGGAATACGAGCGGAAAGTCAGAGATGTGCTGTCTTACATGCCGTATGCGGAGATGATATTCGTGTCTGCGGCAACAGGACAGCGCCTGAATAAACTGTATGATATGATTGATATGGTAATCGAGAATCAGACGCTTCGTATTGCGACGGGTGTGCTGAATGAGATTATGATGGAAGCGGTTGCAATGCAGCAGCCGCCTTCAGACAAAGGAAAACGTCTGAAATTATATTACATTACGCAAGTATCCGTAAAACCGCCAACATTTGTCATCTTTGTCAACGACAAGGAACTGATGCATTTCTCTTATACGAGATATCTGGAAAACAAGATTCGGGAAGCCTTTGGATTCAGAGGAACTTCATTAAAATTCTTTATTCGTGAGAGAAAGGATAAGGACAAATAAATGGAACGGTTGATATGCTTGCTGATTGGTTATCTTTGTGGATTGTTTCAGACAGGATATATCTATGGGAAGCTGCATCATATTGATATTCGACAGCATGGAAGCGGAAATGCGGGAACGACGAACGCGCTGCGTACGCTCGGATGGAAGGCGGGAGTCATCACATTTTTGGGAGACTGCCTGAAATGCGTCCTCGCTGTTGGGATTGCATGGCTTCTGTTTGGGAAGACTCAGGAGAGAATGTTTGAGTTATTAGCGATGTATGCGGGAGTCGGCGCAGTGTTGGGGCACAATTTCCCGTTTTACCTTCATTTTAAAGGAGGAAAAGGCATTGCGGCGACTGCGGGGATTCTCTGGGCAGTAAATCCGAAAGTGGCGGCAGTTGCCTGCCTGACATTTATCGTGATTGTGGTGATTACAAGATATGTCTCTCTCGGCTCTATCGTGCTGGTTGTTATCTTTGCTATCGGCATGGTTGTGCAGGGGGAAGTGTTCGGAACAACACTGACGGCGCCGGAACGGTATGAGTTGTACGCGTTGTCTGTATTTTTGATGGTACTTGCCATTTATAAACACAAAGAAAATATAAAAAGGCTGTTAAACGGAACAGAAAATAAATTAAGCTTTTCAAAAAAGAAGTAGGAGGTCAGATTATGGCAAACGTAGGTGTACTTGGAGCCGGAAGCTGGGGAACAGCGCTTTCCCTGCTGCTTCACAAAAATGGACATCATGTGACGGTTTGGTCTGTGATGAAAGAGGAAGTGGAGATGCTTGATAAAGAAAGAGAGCATAAGAGCAAACTTCCGGGTGTGAGGATTCCGGACGATATGGTCTTTACGAATGAATTGGAAGAGGGAATCCAGGGGAAAGATTTCCTTGTACTTGCTGTGCCGTCTCCATTTACAAGAAGCACTGCACGCAAGATGAAGCCATATGTGGCAGACGGACAGATTATCGTCGATGTGGCGAAGGGAATCGAAGAAGATACGTTGATGACGCTGTCCCAGCAGATTCGGGAAGAAATCCCACAGGCAGATGTGGCGGTTCTTTCCGGACCAAGTCATGCGGAAGAAGTGGGAAGAGGACTTCCGACAACGTGCGTTGTGGGAGCGAAGACGAAACAGACGGCAGAATACTTGCAGGAGGCATTCATGAGCGACGTATTCCGCGTATATACAAGTCCGGATATGCTTGGCATGGAGCTTGGCGGTTCTCTGAAAAACGTCATCGCGCTCGCGGCAGGAATTGCGGATGGACTTGGATACGGAGACAATACGAAAGCCGCGCTCATCACGCGAGGAATCGCGGAGATTTCCCGTCTTGGCGTTGCGATGGGCGGAAAAATCGAGAGCTTCACAGGACTTACAGGAATCGGAGATTTGATTGTAACGTGTGCCAGTGTGCACAGCCGTAACCGAAAAGCCGGCTACCTGATTGGACAAGGGAAGACGATGAAAGAAGCGATGGACGAGGTCAAGATGGTAGTAGAAGGTGTCTATTCTACAAAGGCGGCGGTAAAACTGGCTCACAAATATAACGTTTCCATGCCGATTATCGAGCAGGTCAATGCCGTTCTCTTTGAGGATAAGAGCGCGGAGGAAGCGATGAAAGACTTGATGCTTCGTGATAAGACGATTGAGAATCCAACGCTTCTTTGGGAAGAATAAGGTAGAATCTGATGGAAGGCGTATCAGCGCCCCGAAAAACAGAATCCGAAAATTCGGGTTCTGTTTTTTTGTGTGCGAACATACATTAGTATCAGCAAAGCAAGGGGGTATCCACATGAATCCATTTCATTTATACAAAGACATACAGGCAAGAACCAACGGTGAAATCTACATAGGGGTTGTGGGGCCTGTGAGAACCGGAAAATCCACATTTATCAAACGATTCATGGACCTTCTCGTTCTTCCGAACATGAAGGATGAGAATGCGAAAGCAAGAACGAGGGATGAACTTCCGCAGTCCGCCTCCGGGAAGACGATTATGACGACGGAGCCGAAGTTCGTTCCGAAGGAAGCGGCGGCGATTCAACTGGATGGGGATGTATCTGCAAAAGTACGTCTTATCGACTGTGTCGGCTATATGGTGGAGGGGGCTTCCGGTTACGTGGAGAATGAAGAAGAGCGTCAGGTGAAAACGCCATGGTTTGAACACGAGATTCCGTTTACAAAGGCGGCGGCAATCGGGACGCAGAAAGTCATTCACGACCACTCTACCATCGGGATTGTTGTGACAACCGATGGTACGATAGGGGAGATTCCGCGCGAGAACTATGTGGAAGCAGAAGGGAAGACGATTCAGGAATTGAAAAATTTAGGCAAGCCGTTTGTTGTTCTCGTCAATTCCAAAAGACCATATGGCGAAGAAGCGAAAACTATCGTGGAGAAGATAGAAGCAAAGTATGAAGTACCGGCGATGGCGGTGAATTGCGAGCAGCTTCGGGAGGAAGACATCCATCATATCATGCAGAGTGTGTTGTTCGAATTTCCGATTTCGGAGATTCAGTTTTTCATTCCCAAATGGGTGGAAATGCTGCCGATGGAGCATCCGATTAAGCAGGAACTTATCGATTATGTAAAATATGTGATGGAAGCGGTTCATCAGATTAAGGACGCGAAGAAAGAACTTCCGAAGCCGGAAAGCCGATATCTGGAAGGGATTCGCGTGGAAGAAATCGTCATGGATACGGGATGCATCCGCATTCAGATTCAAGTGGGAGACAGATTCTATTACGATGTGTTAAGCGAATTGACAGGAGCAGATATTGCGGGAGAATATGATTTGATTCGGACATTAAAACAGTTATCTGTCTTGAGAAAAGAATACGAGGGCGTGAAAGACGCTATGGATTCGGTTCGCCTCAAAGGATACGGGGTGGTGACTCCGGCAAAGGAGGAAATCAAGTTGGAAGAGCCGATTCTTATGAAACAAGGGAATAAATACGGAGTGAAGATTCATTCGGAGGCTCCGTCTATCCATATGATACGGGCGAATATTGAGACGGAGATTACTCCGATTGTCGGCAATGAAAAGCAGGCGGAAGATTTGATACAATATATCAAACAAAGCGGAGAGACGGAAGAGGGAATCTGGAGTACGAATATCTTCGGAAAATCCATCGAGGAGCTTGTAATGGATGGAATGCGGAACAAAATCATGATGATTAACGATGAAAGCCAGGTGAAATTACAAGATACGATGCAGAAGATTGTGAACGACAGCAACGGAGGAATGGTGTGCATTATCATTTAGAAACGAAGCTTCTGAATATTCATTAATATATATAATGGGCACTTTCCAGTGCTTCCGTTGACAAGACGGAAGCCGGTTTCTTATAATATACGAGTTAAAAAACATAAGAAGGGAACTATACAAATGAAAACAGAGAAAACATACGCATCTGTATTTGAACTAAATGGGCGTCCAAGATTCGGAGAGGCATTTCCGTTGGCGTTACAGCATGTCGTGGCGATGATTGTAGGCTGCGTGACTCCGGCGATTGTGATTGCGGGGGTAGCGGGGTTAAATGGAAAAGACCAGGTGATTCTTGTCCAGTCTGCACTTTTCATTGCGGCGGTTTCCACGCTGATTCAGCTATTCCCGATTGCAGGGAAGATTGGTTCCGGTCTTCCTGTGATTATGGGAGTCAGCTTTGCCTATCTGCCGAGTATGCAGGCGATTGCCGGAAGCTTCGACATTGCAACAATACTAGGCGCACAGTTGATTGGCGGTATCGTGGCGATTTTTGTGGGAATTTTCGTGACAAAGCTACGTGTGCTTTTCCCGCCGCTGATTACCGGAACGGTTGTATTTACCATTGGACTTTCTTTATATCCGACGGCGGTAAAATATATGGCAGGAGGAGCTTCTTCTCCAGACTATGGCTCATGGAAAAACTGGCTCGTCGGATTCCTTACATTATTCGTTGTGATTGGACTGAATCATTTCGGAAAAGGAATCTGCAAACTGGCTTCTATTTTGATTGGAATGATGGTTGGATATATCGTGTCTATCTTCTTTGGCATGATTGATTTCTCGGCGGTTGGAAGTGCAGGATTGTTCCAGATTCCGCAGCCGCTTCATTTTGGAATGAAATTTGAAGTGTCTGCGATTGTGACAATGGTTATTCTTTTCGTCATTAACTCTGTACAGGCAATCGGCGATTTCTCCGCGACGACTGGAGGAGGATTAGACCGGGAGCCGACGGACAGAGAATTATCCGGTGGAATTGTGGCATATGGTATTTCTAATATTTTCGGTTCTTTCTTTGGAGGACTTCCGACAGCGACATTCAGCCAGAACGTGGGAATCGTAGCGACGACAAAAGTAGTCAACCGCATGGTGCTTGGACTTGCGGCGGTGATTCTGCTTTTCGCGGGATTTATGCCGAAATTCTCGGCGCTTCTTACGACGATTCCGCAGTGTGTGCTGGGAGGAGCAACAATTTCCGTATTTGCGACGATTGCAATGACAGGAATTAAACTTGTCACACAGCAGCCGTTATCCTATCGGAACACTTCGATTGTAGGACTTGCGGTTGCGCTTGGTATGGGAATTACACAGTGCTCTGACGCTTTGGCGGCATTTCCAGCGTGGGTGACAACGGTATTCGGAAAATCTCCGGTTGTAGTAACTACGATTGTAGCGATTGCGTTGAATCTGATATTGCCGAAAGAAAAGACGCAAGAAAAATAAAAACAGTGACAAAAAATTCCTGTGAATCCGTAAGTTTATAGATTCACAGGAATTTTTTCGAGATAGAAAATCTAACCACTGCTATCCGTTCGAAACTTATTCTCGGAATGTAAGACTTGTGTCTGTCATGGAGTCAATGATTGCAAGAGATTCCAAATGAATGCCCTTGTCGCGGATAATCTGTCCTCCATTCTGCATTCCTTTCTCAATTACGATACCGGCTCCTTCGATAGAAGCGCCGGATTCCTCCACGAGCTCGATGAGACCCTGAAGGGCGCATCCATTTGCTAAAAAGTCGTCGATAATCAAGACGTTGTCATCGGCATTCAAAAACTTCTTAGACAAGATGACGTCGTAGACGCGCTTGTGCGTAAAAGATTCTACCTTAGAGTGATACACTTCTCCATCGATGTTGATGCTCTGTGTCTTCTTCGCAAATACGACAGGTACATGAAAATACTGTGCCACGATACATGCAATTCCGATGCCGGAAGCCTCGATTGTAAGTATCTTCGTAATCTTATCACTAGGGAATCTTCTTCTGAATTCCTTTCCGATTTCATTGATTAAGTCAATGTCCATCTGATGATTTAAAAAGCTATCTACTTTTAATACATTTCCCGGCTTCACAACGCCGTCTTTTAAAATACGTTCCTTTAAAAGCTGCATGACAAATATCCTTCCTTATGTTAAAGTTATATAATGATACATAATACCGCAAAATATGTCGATTTTCAACGATTAATTCAAAGAAAAGGAGAAAAATTATGACAAGGTTAGAACAACAGGTGAAGTTTCTGGTAGAGATTGACAAAGTGAAAAATATTTTTCGGCAGACTTATCTTGCAGACGCCAACCGCAAAGAAAATGATGCGGAGCATTCCTGGCATCTTGCGATTGCCGCGTTTCTTTTGAAAGAACATATGAAAGAAGAGGTAGACCTTCTGAAAGTAATCGTTATGGTTCTCATTCATGACCTGGTGGAGATTGACGCGGGGGATACTTATGCGTACGATGACGCGGGAGCGGCTACAAAACGGGAGCGGGAAGAGAAAGGCGCAGACCGTATCTTCGGGATGCTTCCAGAAGACCAGGGACAATACTTTCGGGAATTGTGGGAGGAATTTGAAGCGTACGAAAGCGCAGATGCCAAGTTCGCACATCTTCTGGATAATTTCCAGCCATTGTTGTTAAACGACGCGTCCAACGGAAAAAGCTGGGCGGAGCATGGCGTGAAGAAATCTCAGATTTACAAAAGGAATGCAAAGATAGAAGAGACGTCCGAGGACGTATGGAATTATATGAAGAGTCTCGTGGAAAAACATATCGAGCTCGGACATGTGAAGGATGAGTAAAATTAACTGTCCGTTAAGTTTTGTGACCGTATCTTAACGAACGTTCCGTTGTGGGAATCCGGATGTTTTGCTAGAATAAATGTAGGATATCCAATAGGAAAATACGAAATATTCTGCAGAAACCATGTCTTATGAAGGGAGAATTTATATGCGGATTCATGAAATAATCAAACAGAAACGTCTGGAGCTTAAGATGACACAGGAACAGGTGGCGGAACGTCTTGGTGTGTCTGCTCCGGCGGTCAACAAATGGGAGCGGGGAATCAGTTATCCGGACATCACGTTGCTTTCGCCTCTTGCAAGGCTTCTCGGTGTGGATTTGAATACGCTTTTATCATTTCAGGAAGAATTGACGAAAGAAGAAGTCGACCGGTTTGTAGGAGAATTGTATGATGCCATATCGACACAAGGATTTGATGAGGTATATGAACTGGGAATGAAGAAGCTTTCTGAGTATCCAACCTGTGATTATCTCTGGTATATGACGGCGCTCACGCTTCAGGGGGCAGTCATGATGTTCGTTCCGGCGGAGTACGAAAGTTATGAAGAGAAGTTTGAAAAAATATATGAAAAGCTTACGGACAGCAAGAATCCGGAAATTGCGGAAATGTCCAAACAGATGTTGTTTTCCCAATATATGGGGAGAAAAGACTATGAGGAGGCGGAGAAACTTCTGAATTCCATTCCGCAGAAGAACGTGAATGTTACTCAGCTTCGTGCCAACCTGTATAAAGAACAGGGAAGGCTGGAAGAGGCAGGGAAGCTCTATGAAGGAAAAGTTCTGACCGCGGCACAGGATATGGAGATGGCTATGCTGGGACTGATAGAGATTGCGGTAGAAGAAGGAAGAGCGGAGGATGCGGAATATATTCTTAAGAAAGCGCAGGCTCTTGTAGATGTCGCGGAACAATGGGGATATGGAAAATACCTCCATGAATGGGAACTTGCCTATCGGCAGAAGGATATTCCGAGGTGTATAAATGCCTTTGAAGGCATGATGCGGGAAGTGGAACAGGAGTGGAGATTTCCGGATTCGCCGCTTTACCGTTACACGAAACGAAAAGAAGAGGGACCGCCGTTCTGGGAGCAGATGAAGAAAAGCCTTCTCCAATGGACAAAAGAGGATGCGGAGGCAGGTTTTTTAAGGGAGTCTCCAGAATTTATGGAAATGCTTGCAAAGTATGAATAGAAAAATGATTGCGCAATAGCGCATCCTCACACGAAGTGTGTTTGTTCTGAAATAGGATTCCAAAGGGACTCCCTATTCCAGAACAAATAGGAAAAGGTTGCAATCGCAGCCTTTTTCATTGTGTGTAGGAGAAAATTGTGTTATAATCTTATCACGAATCAGGATTTCTAAAGTCTTTATTCTAAAGTATCTGTGATGTTCATCACAATAAAAATCAGATTTGTAAATTCAGAACGAAAGATGGTGATGCCTATGGGGAGTGTTAATGTACTCAGGTTTATTTGTATTGCTTGGAAATTGAAAATTTTATGAATGGCAGGAGGGAAAAAGCCTATGGCGGGTCATGATATTGTTATCAAAAAATATATGGAAGATAAGGAGCGGTTTTCCGATTTGATGAATGGAAGTTTGTTTCATGGAAAACAAATCGTGAAGGAAGAACATTTGAAACAGATAAAAGGAGAATCCAGTATCCATCTGATGGATAAAAATGAGAAGAGGAAAAGTGTGATACGGTATCGGGACGTTGTGATGAAGACGGACTATGTGATATTTGCGATAGAAAATCAGATGAATATTCATTATGCAATGCCGATTCGGACTATGTTGTATGATGCGTTGAGTTATGCTGACCAAGTAGAGAAGATTCGAAAAGAGCATAAACGAAAAGGGGATAAATTGTCAGATGATGAATTTCTCTCGGGAATGAAAAAAGAGGATATCATTTATCCGGTAATTACGGTTGTTGTTTACTATGGGGAAAAAGAGTGGGATGCAAGTCTGGACCTTTATGGAATGATGGAGATTGGGAGAAAAGGATTGATTACGGAAGAATTGAAAGAAGCATTGCCGAATTATAAAATCAATCTGATTCATGCCGGTAATATTGAGAACCCTGAAAAATATAAATCAAGTTTACAGTTAGTATTCGGGATGCTAAAATATAAAGCAGATAAGACCGAATTGATGAAATATTTGGGAGAGCATAAGAAGGAACTTTCAAATATTGACAGGGAAACATATGATGTGATGGGGATTTTGCTTCATATGGAAAAGAAATTGAATGATTATCGACGAAAGAAAGGAGAAAAAAGGGACATGTGCGAAGCAATAAAGGAAATGATTGAAGATGGCAAAATGGAAGGCAAAATGGAAGGTAAAAATGAAGGACTGATAATTGGACGTATTGAAGCTACGATAGAAATGTGTCAGGAATTTCAGGTTTCTAAAGAAGATACAGTGACCAGGATTGTTGAAAAATTTTCGATAGAAGAAGAGGAGGCAAAGAAGTTCATGGAGGAATACTGGAAATAGAAAGAAGAAGCTGTCTTCACAGGAGCATGAAGGAAGAAAAAGTGTAGGAAAAGGACACAAAGAAAAATGTTACATATATTGATATGTGAGGATGACAAGAGATTCTCGGAGATATTGGAAGAACTAATAAAGGAGGAGATGCAAGGGAAAGAGCTGTCATATGAATGTCATACGTTTGCCTGTGGACAGGATTTTCTGAAAGAGAAGACTTATGTAAATGAATTGATTTTTATGGACATTGAGTTACCGGATATGTCCGGTCTGGAGATTGCAGGATATTTGAAAGAAACACAGCGGAATAAAAATCTGATTTTTCTTACAAACCACGATTATCTTGTCTTTCCCTCTCTAAAATGTTATCCGTTTTACTTTATGCAGAAGAATAAACTGAAGGAAGAGCTCGGAAGTGTGTTGGAAGAGTTTTTGAAAGAACGGATTGAGAAAAAAGAGGACAGAATTTTTGAATACTGTGTGAAAAACAACGTGTATCATGTATTGATGGATGAGATTATGTATCTGACATATTGGGAACACAGGGTATCCTTAATGCTTCAAAATGGAGAGAAAGTGGAATTCCGCGGTAAGATTAAAGAGTGCGAGCAACAATTGAGCGGATTGGATTTCTTCAAGGCGAACAAAGGGACTTTTGTAAATCTAAAATATTGTCAGAGACTGGATGAAAATGGATTCTGGATGAGAAACGGAGAAAATATTACTGTTAGCAGAGAGCGCAGGAAGGATGCGAAGATGTGTTTTATGAAATATCGGAGGGAAGTCAATGCAAACAATCGGGATGATATTTGATAATCTTGCAGAGATAGTGGAAGCTGCTATTCTTGTGTATTTTTTTCATAAGATGTTTGAATTTAAGGAAGAGGTGTCAGGAAGAACATGTAAGATGGTTACTCTGTTTCTTACTTTGTATGCGATGGCAAGACTCTGTATTGAATTTGAGTTAAATGATTTAATCTTTACAGTATTGTGGCTTAGTGTATTGTTGTTATATAGTAACCGATATTTAAAAAGCACGAAAATGCAACATTTGTTATGGAGTATGTATACATTATTATTGATTCCGCTTGTGAATCTGGTATTGCTTTTATTGGCATGTGTTGCGACGAAAACATCAACGGAAACTTTTATATCAATTGATAATCCGAACTGGTGGATGATTGTAATTCTTTCACGATGCTTTTATTATGGGATTTTGAGATTGACACTCTATTTTAATAAAGAACGGAAAGTAAAGTTATCTCGAAAGTACGTGATTACAATGGTTATCCTTTTTGGATATTCGATTGTGATAGAGGCAATTTTGCTGGCAGGTTTTCAATTCGACAATGGAGAGTCCTATAAGCTGGGACTTCTTTGTATTGCCTTAGGTGTTGTGTTGGTTGATACTTATTTATTTGTAATGATATTTAAAATCAGCGAAAAGTCTCAACAGGAAGAAAGACTAAGATTGTTACAGGTTCAAAATGAATTGCAGGAGCGCAGAATTCTGGAGGCAGAAACAGAGACAAGGAGAATTCGGCAGATTCGCCATGATTATAAAAGCTTGATTTCTAATATCAATGTGATGCTGGAGAAGAAAGAATATGAAAAAATACAGGAGTATTTAGAAGAGATTACAGGATATTATTTGAAGAGTATACCGGAATATATCTGTACGAAAAACTCTTTGCTTGATGCGGCGATTAATACGAAGTTTGCATATTGCAATGAGAATGGAATAGAAACAAGCTGTAAAATAGTGGGTGATTGTAATGGGATTGATGATTTCCAATTAGCAGTGATTGCATTAAATCTTATGGATAATGCTATTGAAGCAAGCGAAAAGGAAATAGAGAAAGAAATTGATTTACAAATGAAGCAGGATGATGAGTATATTCATCTTATCGTAAGAAATCGCATTCGTAATTCTGTATTGGAGAAGAATCCCGAATTGAAGAGTTCTAAGGAAGAGAAAGGACATGGGCTGGGATTGGAGCATGTGAAAAACATCTTGGAAGAAAACAAAGGATTGTGGGAAGTATACGAAGAAAAAGGATGGTTTTGTGTACATGTGATGTTCTTGAAAACAACTAAACGGTTGTAAATTTTTACTATTCAAGGCGTGGAAATAACAGTTTGAGGATGGCTTGTTGAATGATTGAAAAAAATAAATTACTATCATGTCTAGGTGGAGATATGGTAGTAATTTTTTGTTGGAGGTAAATGAAAATGAAGAAAACAATTTTGACTATGTTAAAAAGAGCAATTGAAGAAACCGTAGTAAAAGGTGAAAATCAAGCCTCTGCTTGGGGAGTGTATGAGCCAAAAAGAACGGAAGAGATAGAGAAGGAAATTGAAAGATACATGAAGCAACATGATAGAAAAAATAATAAATAGAATTGTGGATTTTTTAGAAATTGAGAATCTAATAAAACAAGAGCAAGAAGAGTTTTATAGATATGGGAGTGAACTCTTAGTAATGTCTTTGATAAATGGTTTTAGTGTATTGCTCGTAGGCATAGTAACGAAACATTTTATCTTAGCAGTAGTGTATATCTTAATTTTTGCATTTGTTAGGACAGAAATAGGAGGTTTTCATGCATCTACATATTTTCGCTGCTTCAGTTACTACATGTGTATATTTTTCTTTATAATATGTGGTGAGCAAATTTGTCTGCAAATTCAGGTGAAACGAGTGTGGATGATATTGATTAGCGTATGTGTCTTAATATTGGAATTTGCGTTTGCCCCAGTAACTATGAAACGGAAATTGAAAGAAGAGGAAAGAAGGCAGGCAAAAAGAAATGGCATTATAAAGACTTTATTATGCATGGTAATTATGTATGTTAGTTTTGACTTTTATTTGGCGCTTAGTTACGATATTTTTCTTATATTGTGTGTGATTACCGGGTTAATGGTAATCGGAAAATACTCATCTAAAAAGGAGATTACAGGATGTCAATAAAGGAAATTGTGAGTAGATATAAGAAAAGAGTTTTTTTCTTGACGGTATTTATTACATTAGGAGTAGTTGCCAGTAGCGTAAATCCTATGATATATGGTGGGATTATTGATGGGATTACGAACACAGATAAAGAAAAATTTAAAATTTGTCTTATATGTTTTCTGCTTATTCAGGCAGTAATACAAGTGTTTGGTTTATTAGAGACTTATATAGGACAACTAACAGTTACCAAAATTGAAAATGAAATAAAAAGGAATTTGTTCGATAGAATTTTGCGCTTTAAATGTTCGGCATTGGACAGGTATAAGGAAGGGAAATTATTAAATCGTTTGGAATTTGATGCGGATCGTAATCTGTATGTTGATGATTCTGCTATCGGTGATTGCAATTTCCATTATCTTATCTGAAAGAGAACTTTCCACCATCCTAAAAGGAACGGTAGTAAAAGAACGAAGAATCGTTACAGTAAAGGCGCTCATTTTTGTGGCACTAGGAATTTCGATTATGGTTGCTGACATGACACTTGTGTTCCGATGTGAAAATCTGTATATCCAAAATTATTTATTGTTGTTCTTTTATATCGGATTTGGAATTGCTTTCATATTCGGAACAGGATACCTCTTTGAAAAATATAGGAATAGCCGAAGATATTTTCGAAACATTCTCGTGTGGAATGACTTGTACCATTATTTTAATTCCAATAAATATATGGTGTTGATACAAGCCTTTATCGGAGTGATTGTCATATATTTTTCATCCTTCTTTCTTTCGGGAATTATGGGAAATAAGGAAGAAGTATATCCGAATGATATTCTGTGTATCTGTCGAGATGGGAGTATGTTGAAGGAAGAAATGAAGGAGAAGTGGGGGATAGAAGGAATTTCTTTTCCTTTTGTAGAAGTGAATCCGGATTTCGCTGAAGGAAGAATCGGCATCTCTGAAAGCTGTTATCTTCAGGATTTCGGTGAGGAAGCAGGACTCGCAGAAGGGGAAATCATCAGCATATGCGACACAGAGGATATGCAAAGTTTGCTGGATGAGGAAAATGCAGGGAAGAGTAGACAGATATATTTTGAAAATAGAGAAGAGGGAGAGAATTATATCGTTAAGTCCGAGAGAATAGAGCGGCATTTGGGCTTTGGTTTTGGGGGCTTGGTTGTATTTCCGGATGCTGTTTTTGAAAATATAAGACAGGCTACAGGCGAGAAAAAAGAGATGCTGCTTCTGAATGTGGAAGGAAGTAAACTGGATGAAATAACCGTATGGTTGGGAAAGCAGTCGCAAAACGAAGTGGAGACTGTATTTTCTAAGCAGATAGAAAGTGAGAATAGAAAAAGAGAAAACAGTTTAACGATAATCGTTTTAGTCATCACAGATTTTACGATTCTTTTCTTTGGAATGTTTATACAATGGTTAAAAATGTTTTCAAATTCCAAACGGCTGCGGGATAAATACTTATTTTTGAAAACGGCGGGAATGAAAGAAAAGGAACGAAAGAAGACGTTGAAAAGAGAAATCAGTATTCCGATTTGGACAGTCATTTTATGTGCGGGTTTGATTGGCGGAGTTTTTGCCGAGAAGAACTTACATGGTGAATGGAAAATTTTAGTTTTTCTGATATTGGAATACTTTTTGGTTCAATATCTGTTTCTGGAAAGTATGCGGATATGGATTGTGAGAAGAATGGAGGATTGAAAAGCATGAAAGAAGTATTGAAAGTGGAAAATTTGATTCGAAACTACAAGAAGCCGAACAAGAAAGAAGGAGAGGAAGATATCAAAGTCCTGAAAGGAATCGATTTCACGATTCATGAAGGAGAGTTTGTCGGAATCATGGGAAAGTCCGGTTGTGGTAAGACAACACTTTTGAAGGTGCTTGGAATGATTGATTATGCGACGGACGGACATATTTATTTTAATGAGCGGGATGTCAATGATTTATATGGAGATGAATTGGCGGATATCAGACGACAGGATATCGGATTTATTTTTCAGGACTTTTATCTGATGGACAGTCTTTCTGTGAAAGAGAATATTATGCTGCCGATGATTCTCGATAAGGCAGACCCGGCAATCATGAAGAAGAAAGCACAGCAATATGCAGAGCTTTTCGGAATCGAGCATCTGCTGGAGAAGAGCCCTTATGAACTGTCGGGAGGGGAGAAGCAGAGAGTGGCAATCTGTCGCGCCCTTATCAACGACCCGGAACTTATCCTTGCGGACGTAAACTGAACCCCATGTGCTTACTGTACATAGCGTGTACACAGTAGGATTA
>OFMK01000280.1_pt1 | contig 58596 bp, 55 predicted proteins | sample 1541781 | NCBI WGS metagenome assembly OFMK01 (sample SAMN04209250, study PRJEB22552) | human gut metagenome | biome: gut; material: feces | host: Homo sapiens | place: USA: Oklahoma
CGCCCTCTCCAAACTCCACATCAATGTGGATATAACTGTCGGCTTTTTTGTGGGATAAAAGAACTACCGTCTCAACACTACAATCATTGTCCAAACTAATATTCATATCTTCCTCAATGATGGGAAGCTTGAACTTGATAGATTTCAGCCACTGCCCATTAGGCTGGCGTTCCGGGTAAATCTGAATTTCAGAAATTAGAGATTCCATGATCTGCCGCTTTTCCTGTTCGTTCATCACTGCATACAGTTTATCGAAGTAAATCAATACCTTATAGATATTGTCTCCGGTCAGCTTTTCTGCTTCAATCGACATCTTCTTTGCTCTGGCAGCAATCAGCAGATTCTCTGTATTCTCAATCTTATCATACATCTTGTAAAGACGGTCATCAAGGTCTGCCTTACGCTTGATATAATGCTTATCGTCCGGATCAAGGGAATCTATTTCTTCCATCAATCTTGACTTTGTAGAATAGCTCTGTCGAAGCTGCTTTTCATGTGCTGCAATTTCCTGTTCAATTACAGAGGTATCTACCTTCATATTGATTTTTTCCTGCATCATAGCAGCGAATTTTGGATTGCTGACCAACTTGGCAATGACCTCTGCAACAGCATCATCCAACAGTTCTTCATTGACCTGCTTTTTATAATCACACTTATGTCCACGAGTCATAGTACGGTGTTTACAGCCATAGTAAAAGAAATCCTTGTACTTTGTACCATCTGCTTTATGTTTGATGCTCTTATTTCCGTACATTCCAGCTCCACAAATCGGACACTTCACAATACCGGACAGCAGATGAATCTTGTTATCTTTTCCATGATTCACTTTTTCGTATTTTTTCGCCTGTGCCAGTAACTTTACCTGTGCTTCATGCCAGAGTTCTTCCGTTACAATTCCCTCGTGCAAACCATCGACCAGCAAATAATCATCCTGCTCTACAAGTTTATAATCATTTCTTGTTCCATGAACTTTTTCTGTTCTGCGCCTGCCATAGGCAATTTTCCCACAATAAACGGGATTTTTCAGTATCCTTCTAATCAAGGAAGCATCGAATAGCGGGTTCTTTCCGTTTTGTCGCTGGATTTTCTGGATACCATGATTTTCAAGATACTTTGCCAGTCCATTTGCTCCCATATCGGTATGCACATACTGGTCAAAAATCACACGGATTGCTTCAGCTTCTTCCTCATTGATAAAGAGCTGCCCTTTTTCCAGACTGTACCCATAAGGAGCAAAACCGCCGTTCCATTTACCTTCACGGGCTTTTTGGATTCTTCCCTCCATTGTCTGTACACGGATATTTTCACGTTCGATTTCTGCAACTGCTGACAAAACAGAAATCATCAATTTCCCGGCATCCTTGGAAGAATCAATGCCATCCTCTACACAAATCAGATTCACACCGAAGTCCTGCATCACCTGCAAAGCGGAAAGAACATCCGCCGCATTTCTTCCAAATCTGGAAAGCTTAAATACCATAACATAGGAGATACCGTCTTTTCCGGATTTAATGTCTTCCATCATCTGATTGAATTGAATTCTGCCTTCAATAGATTTTCCGGATTTACCGGCATCTTCATATTCCCCAACAATCTCATAATCATTAAATTCGGCAAAGGCTTTCATTCTGGACTTTTGCGCATCCAGAGAATATCCGTCAATCTGCATGGCAGTAGATACTCTCGTATAGATATATACCATTTTCTTTTCTTTTTTCATATCACTATCCTCACTCACGCCATAGCAATGACACTATTATGTATTCTTACTCTGAACGATTTCTCCAGAGTAAGTTTGGACATATTTCTCATGTTTATATTGTATCATGCAGCGGTCTTATTTTCAATATCTGCCTCATTTGAAATTGTTTGAAAACAGGCACTCTTATCCAGTTTTTCTATTCTATTTGGATCGGGCAAGTTATCAATGTCCAAATCCGCTGCATATTTCTCAATCAGATTTGCCAATAACTCTGCAAAACCGCTCCATTCATCTACCATAGGCTACCTCCATAGAAAATGCCAGACAAGGGATACTGGCAACGAAGTCCGGCAACGAACCCCAAAAAACCTGTAACCCACCGTCTGGCTTACCATTCTTACTTTTTAATTTTTCATAAAAATCTTGTTGCTTTCGTTGCCATAGAATTATAAAGGGGACGACAGTTGCTGAAAACGCCTTATTTTATGGACTTTTATCGCATCTGCATCCCTGTTTTCCCGGCAACAAACCCGGCAACCAAATAACAATCAACTCCGCAACAAGCCATATAATTCAGGCGATCCACTCCTTTGGCAGTTCCAGCTGACGGGCTTCTTCCTCGCTCAGTTCCACAAATCCATCTTCGTTGCCAGGTCTTTCGTTGCCGGATGACACCCGTTCCCAGCCACGCTGCCGACCATATCCAGCAAACATCCGTGGATTGGAGAAAGGCTTCCACCCGGTCACCACCGTGTTCATGATCTCGTTGATGTTGTGCAGCTGCCAGCGTTTCGGCTCCTCAAAGGTGTGTCCCAACGCTTCCTTGAAAAGCTGTTTGGAGCAGACCATAGTACCGGTATAACTTTCCAAAAAGCCAGCAATCATACCGGCTTCTGTGTCCTCCGGCATAAAATTCTTTTGAACCTCTACCAATTGTCTCTGAATCGACTTGCTGAACTTCATGGAATATTTTCCGCTGCGGTAAATGGTCATGGCTTCCGCCCACACTTGTAAGAGATAGGCTCTGGAATCCGCTTCATTCTCCAAAATGTGAACATCCGCATCTTCCGGATATACCATGATAGGCAGGAACCGGCGGTTCCCAGCTCTGTCCAGAGGCAGAAAATCCAGCGTATTGGAAGTCCCGCCAAACACGCACTGCCGCAGCCGGTCTTTAGGCTGAGCCTCATAAGGCGTCCGGTAGGTTTCCTTTTGGCGGCTGATAAAGGAACGGATCTCCTCAATGCTTTTGGCATTGCTGGTTGCCAGCATTTCCGACATCTCAATGATCCAGTGTCCTTGCAGTTTAGCAAACACCTTATCATCATCCAGCTTCTTCAGGTCATCAGAAAACCACTCGTCCCGAATGGCAAGCAAACGGAAAAAGGTGGATTTTCCGGCTCCCTGCCCGCCTACCAAGCAAAGCATTTCCTCATACTTGGAACCGGGATGAAATACCCGACGAATGGCTCCCAGCAGGAAGTGTTTCAGCATTTCTTCCACATAATCGCTGACCTCCGCACCCAGGAAATGATGCAGACAGAAACGTATGCGTGACTGCCCGTCCCACACCAGAGCATTCAGGCAATCCTGTATGGGATGGTAGCAGTTGTCATTTGCCACAATAGATAATGCCGCCAGCATTTTCTTCTCACTGGTCAATCCGTAGTTCTGCTCGAAATAGAGAAGAAGATACTTCACATCTGTATCCGTCAAAGCACTGGTGGTTCTGCGCCATCCCAGATTGCGGACAATATCCACCCGGTCAGTCAGCAGGTTCAGCCGGATAGCATCCCGCAGTAACGGGTCAAAGCTGAATACAGTCTGACAGTTTTGAATGGTGTTAGCAGGCTGACCCTTTTCCGTTGTTGCAAGTTTCTCCCGCACCTCATCAACACTCATCTCAGGCAACAAGGCATCTGCACTCCTCATCACAGCCTGCCGAATGTCTGGCGGCAAACTCTGAAATTCGCTGTTCAATTTTCCTCACCTCTTTTCCATGCTCCGCAACCAGCGCTGCCCGTTCCACGACGCTGCCGGTCAGCAGAATATCCAGCAGATATTCTATATAGGATTGTTGCTGTAAGGCTTCCACAAAGAGTGAGTGCCAGGTATCTTCCAGCTGTTTGGGAGCATATTCTATTTTCCAATGTTCCAGCAAATGCAGATAGTCGCACAATACCCGAAAACATTTCTGTTCTGCCTGATGATATCGCTGCTCTTCACTGTTTTTCATCCTGACCGCTTTTCTACCTGGCGGATCATGTCCTCCGGCATCGAAACCGACAGAGAAATCTTTTGCCAGCTTCAAAGCCGCTTCCTTACTGCTCAGGTCAAATAGGCGACAAGTAAAGTCAATCACATCTCCGTCCGCCTGACAGCCGAAGCAGTGGAAACGCCGGTCAACCTTCATGCTGGGATTCTTATCATCATGGAAAGGGCAGCGTGCCATTCCGTTCCGACTGACCGGAATGCCATAAAATACCGCAGCACTTCTGGTGGTTACATTCTGCTTAACTGCTTCAAATACATTCAAAATTCCACCTCCAGACATAATAAAAGACACCCAATTTCGTTCTAAAATCAGATGCCTTACAACTCTATATTCTGTCTTTTTTGCTGCTTTTTCCTGTTTTCTTCCCGCCGGGCGCTGTCCTGTTTGGACTGGTTCAGAAAAGCAATAATGGATTCTTTTGCCTTTTTCTGAATCTGTTCCTTGCCTGCCTGTTTGACTTCCGGCTGCACCAGTTTCTTCTGAATTTTCGTCAGTGCAGACTGCATAGCGTTTTTGATTTTTACAACGATACCATCCATCCGGGCGGCAGCATATTCCCGTTCCTTCTGCGGGGCTTTTCGCTCCGGTGAAAGCACCCATTTCTTTGCTTCCTCCACTAATCGAATATCTTCTTTATGCGTTTCCTGCCGGACAGTATCAGTTATGACTTCCACCGCTTTGTCATAGGCAATATCCGAAACCTCATCCACCAAAGTTTCCACATCCTCGATCTTGAGTGTCAGTTCCTCCAGCTTCTGTTCCTGCTGGACAAGTTTTTCTTTCTGTTTCATCAGGATATAATCCTGTTTTTCCAAATAAGACCGACCACCATAGGACGGTTCCTGTTCCAGATGAATCCCATGCTTACGGCTAATGTCAAAGAGAAGCGTCCGGCAAACCGCATCAAAGACCTGCTTGCGATTGTTGTTCTTACCTTTTGGTTTGGTCGGATCAGGCAACTCAAATCCCAACTTCTCCAACGCCTTTTCCTGCTGGGGGCAAAGTTCCCCATACCGGTTTTCACAATCGAACACATGACGCTCATGGATGTGGGGCGTGCCCTCGTCCAGATGCAGCGCCCAATCCAAAATATGGATATGGGAACCAAATCGTTTTTCAAATTCCTCATAAAATTCACTGACAATTAGAGCCAGTGTTTCCGGCGGGACGGATTCCTCTATTGTCCCAATCTGATAGATACTTTCCTCCGGACAGGTCTTATTGCTTTTCAGCAAATCCTCCACAGTACGGTTGCGCTCGGTGTGCCGTATCTTTTCATTCCGGGCATTCTGAGCATCCACATGGTCGGCGTAATGCTCGTAGTAGTACATCCGTTCAATTTCTTCAAAGCTGAAATCCGTCTGTTCCGGATTTTCCCGGAATTTGTGGATGCTAAATCCCCGGTAGCAATCCCAGTACACGTTTTGCTGTACACGTTCAGCGTCAATGTGTTCACTGTTTTCTACATCAAACCGGCGGTCATTGTGCCGGGGATTGTAGGTTCCATGCTTGCCGGAACGTCCGTTGTGCCGTGTCAGTTTCAATTCTTTTCCCTCCATTTCCACTCAATTTTCCGCTGGGGCAAAAGCGGCGGAGCCGCCAAACCTGCGGATTTCTGCGTCAGGTAATACCCAGTACGAATTGACGCAAAGCATCAACTCTCCCTGGGCAAGGCGTTTCACCCTTGACCCGATGGGGCGGCTGCCCTCAACCCGCCAAAGAGCTTTGCCCCTTGACCCCAACAAAGGGCTGCGCCCTCTGTACTCCTGCCCGAAGAAGCTGACCGCATCAAAATTCGTTAGCCAGCTTCTCCGGTTTTTCAGAATGCTTTACAAAAGCCTTCTGAAAAAAGAAAAGCCAATGCTCGAACCGCTTTCAAAAAGCAAATTCGTTCATCGGCTTATCTTGCTCACCATACGGTGCTATTCGATTGGAACATCATTCTGGAAGGCTCAAAAAACCTTGCAGTAATGCGCCGGGAAATTGGAATTTCTTCTCGGCGGTTCCAAACACCACAATAATCATCCCGCTACTGATTTCCTTGACCGTTCCCATTCCAAAGGCTTTATGCTTTAAGTGACCGCCTACCTTTACCAAAGAAAGATCAATCTTCTTTTCTGATTTCGGCTGAACTGGTTTCGGAACAGGAGATACATATGTCGGTCTTTCTGGAACTTTATAGGGGGCTGGTTTCTCTGCGACCATTTTAATATCCCGGACAGACTTCTTTTCATCCAGAGATTTGATCGCATCCGCAAAATCTAAAAATGGCTTTTCAGGCAGATCGTCTGCCGCCGGTTCTGGCGTTTCCATAGAAGCCTGTTGCAGAGCAAACATACTGTTATAGTCATCATCTGTGATAACGGTATCCCAGCCGCCACGATTCTCGCCTTCATGCCGGTTGATTCCGGTATAGCTTAAGCTGGCATCTTCATATCTCTTGAACTTATAAACAGCATCATTCATAAGTGAATCATTGAATATTCCAAGAGATACCAGCAGCTCAAAATCTTTGACATCCAGACCAGTTACTTTCTTAAAAAGCCCCGGTTCCAGTTGTGTGATAACATCCTTCAGACAGCGTTCCCGGTAATCGGTCAGATACATAAAGACTGGAATGCGAGTGGCGAACTTAATCAGCTTCTCCTGAATCTGCTTGCGTTTGGATTTATACTCTTTTTCTTCCTCACTCAGTTCTTTTTTCTCTTTTGGAGTGAGTTTTTCTGTCCCTTCTTTCTTTGCCTTTTTTACGGCTTCAGACTTGTTGATAATGGTCTGTATATCCTCGTTCAGACTGCGGAAGCCTTCAATTTTCATCAGGGCATCCATCGCTGCCGGATTTGCCATCAAACGGGAAAGGGTATCATTATCCACATTGACAAGCAGCGCACTTTCCCATCGTTTGGCAAGCAAGGTGGCAGATGTGCCTGCCATAGCAATGTCCAGAACCTCGCCTGCATCAATCTGCCGCATGGAGCTGCCATCGTAGGCAATGACCGGCAAAAAGTTGATAAACTCCGCAACCTTCTTTTCTGGGTTACCTTCGTCAATGTTCAGGCGGCAGCTGTAATCGGAAATCTGTTTGAGCGCTCGGTCAAGAGCAAAGTCAAACACATAGCATTCCTTTTTGACGATCTCTTTTTTGCCGCCGTCTGTGGTGATTTCCCACGGACTCTGCACCCGGAACGCTGCCTGAAAATAAGTTTCCGGACTGGACAGATTCCGCAGCATAAAAATGCCTGTCCACGGTTTGACCGTAACACCTGTTGTCAACTTGCCGCAGGAAAGGGTGATCGTCTTGCTTTCCAGCGGGTCACGCATAGATTTTAACACCGGCTCCAAAGCCGCTGCACCAATCCCTGCTCCCGTACCAGCACAGACATTGATGGTATAGTCGTGATAGAAAGTATTCTGTTTCTGCATCAGCAGATTTTTCATAGCATAGCAGGAAGCCACATTTGGAAGGAACCAGAGCGTATGCTGCAATACATTCAGCAGACGAACATCCGCATAGGGCATGGCAGGCTTTTTGGCTCCCAGCTTCAAATCATCCACACTGGTTTCCAGATATGCACCCCGAATCAGATCCAACCATTTCTGCACTTCATTTTCATAGACAAACCGGGCATCTTCGCCTTTGCCTTTCGCAGAAAAAAACACGTTCAAATCAAACTCGTTAAACTCTCCCTGCATGGCAATCTGCCGGATGCTGTCCGGGATGCGGTAGGTCATCATAACCATGCGGGGCAGCGCTGCATAAGGATTTCCGTCACCCTGCCAGTTTCCCTTTGCCCGCTGTTCATCCGAGTATGTCCAGTTGTAAATCTGATCCTCGATAAATTCACCGGAATTCAGCGCCCGAAACGGCGTACCGGACAGATACAGATAATACATGGTTGTGATGGGCAGGAAAGTTTCATCGTAGGCATTGCCACGGTCATACTTATCCATATCTTCACTGTCGTAGCTGTCCTCGTCCTCCTGCTCAAACAGTTTTTTGGCGTTTTCTTTCCATGCTCCGAAGTGGTACTCATCAAATATAACCAAATCCCAGTTGGTAGAGTGTACCCACTCATTTTTTGCCTTGATGCCGCCGGTTTCCTTATTCACGCCCAGATAATCCTGAAAGGAACCAAAGCAGACGATGGGACGGGACTTGTCCGCCGTTTCATAGGTCAGTTCTGTATTCCGGCTGATAAACTGCCAACCTTCAAAATCAATGTGGCTGTTCAAGTCCTCTTGCCATGCACTGACTACAGCAGGCTTAAAGGTCAGGATCAGAATCCGCTTGAACCCCATTCGCTTTGCCAGCTGATAGGAAGCAAAGGTTTTGCCAAAGCGCATTTTGCAGTTCCACAAAAATTTCGGGTAACGTGTGGAATCCTCCGCATAAGCACTTTGGAAATAAGCGGCGGTCTTATCCACAGCTTCCTGTTGTTCCGGACGCATGGAGAAACTGTTGACACGATTCTCTACGTTGGCAGTGTGATTTTTAACTGCCAACACCGCTGCTCGGACATCATCTACCGTACAGTGGAACCATTCACCGCCCATGCCGGTTATCTGCTTGCGTTTCAAAACCCGGTGAACATCATGGTCAGTAAAAGAAGAACCATCCGGATACATGGCACTTTCCCGGTAAACAATCCGGTAGGGTACGCTACCATCCGGTCGTTTGGTGGGATACTGCTGGGCAACACGCTTGTCTACGTCAATGGCGGTATAACCCACCTTCAGAAGCCCTTGATACTGCGGATTGGTATCCTCGTAGGCGTAAATCATAGGGTGAGCCTTGGGGCGTTGTGGGAAAAAATCAGTTGCCATTGTCGTCACCACCTAACTCCATGGGCTTTATCATAGATTCTACAAAGGCAATTTCTTCCTCCGTTAAACCGTATTTTTCATAAAGTTCTTTGTCTGTCCACACCTTGGAAAAATCTTGAACAGGGACAAATCTATAAGTCTTTGCTGTAGCATCTTGGCTTGCTTTCGCAAGGCTGTGACAAAAGCGTGCAAACTTTGTATGCAAATACAGTGATAGATTTTTACACATCACTTCATCCAGCTCCATACCTACTCCAATAAGCAAATATGATTCTGTACACACAAATCCAGGCTTACATACAACGGTATTCAGATTATCATCATTCAATTCCGTGCCAATATTATTTGCTCGTGAAGTCATGATTTTCCAATTATCTATCCATTCACTATGGGCTGATATAGCACTTCTTTCTATATATCCAACTTGCAATCCTTTTCCATAACATGATAATGGTTGTCTTAGACCATTTGGAGTTGAATGAAAATCTGCCGATTTAACAAAGTCAGTACTGATTCCAAAAGGCTTACGAGGGGATACATATTGCGAAAGTGTATCTCCTTTGCTAATCGAATTGACTTTCTCTAATATTTTAAGAGCAAATCCATTGCGGATAAATATATTCAAATCTTCATACCGTAAATGTCGCAGCATAACTTGTTGATCATTTTTCGTATGTGTCACAACAGTTGTTAGAGATTGCCTATTATCATAGGCTCTATCCCAAAGAAAATAGCAAACGCCGCCTCGGATATTTACTCCCGGAAAGCAGTCATCTGTTATTGGAAAATCATGCAATTCCTTTATATGGATATCATCCAACATTTCATCACGAAAACCATCTAATCCTTTTCCACCGGCATACCATCTTGCAGGAATAATCATCGTTAGATAGCGTGGATTAAGCTTTTTTGCCTGTTGGATAAAAAGGTGATACAAAGGGGAAGCACTGGCTTGTGCACCACCATCACTCAACTGATACGGCGGATTGCCGATTATTACATCAAATTTCATCTTGAATATCTCCTCCGGTTTAATGGTATGTATCCACTCATAAGCGTGGGTTTCCAATTCGTCCCCTCGCTCGTATTCACTTTGCGAAGCACCACAGAACAGGCACTTGCCGTTCTGCCACCGATGCTGCATCCGCTTGTATCGAATATTGCCGCTGGTGTCTTCAAAAAGCGTGATGGAATACTTGCTGTTGGGATACTTGGAACAATACACACTTCTCCGGGAAAGAAGGCTGGTCAGTTCAGTGATTGCGATGCCATACAGCTGCTTGTGGAAAATGTGGTCGATGCGTTCCTGCAAATCCGGGATTTCCTCTTTCAATCCTTCAATCAGGCGTTTGGCAATTTCCCGCAGGAACACTCCAGACTTACAAGCTGGGTCGAGAAATGTTGCGCTGCTGTCATGCCACAGTTTTTCCGGCAGCATATCCAGCATCCGGTTTGCCACCTCCGGCGGCGTGAACACCTCATCGTTGGACAGATTTGCCAGACAGGTGAGGACATCCGGGTTATACATATTGCTGTAAAAATCACTCATAATCCTGCACCCTCCTGTAATCGGTCAGCGGATATTCCTTGATAGGCGATGGGATAAATGCCTGGACTTCTTCGTCATACTCCCAGCCGATCATGAAAATATTCATCTGTTCCTCGTGTCCGTTCAGAAGCTCATCGAGTGCAAAATCACGGCGTTTCATCTGATTGCCTGTAACAAGGCTCCACTCTGCAAAAACAATGGGGGAGCCGTCTGCCTGAAGCATAGTGAGCGCATCTCCGCACAAAATGTTTTTTCGCAGGATAAACTGTACCGCTTCCCGGCACTGTTCGTTTGCCTGGGTTTTGGCATTTGCAGTATACTCCTTATTCCAGATGTCAAACAGACGCCGGCGGCATTCTTCTGCGTTATCTTCCAAAATGTCAACTCCGTACAAGCTGGTCATTGCCAGTACCGAGTACCGTTCATAGTCAAAGTGGCTTTTCCCATAACGGCTTTTTACCACAGCCAGTTTCCGACTGAGAACTTCCGCAAGAAAATTCCCGTTTCCGCAGGCTGGCTCCAAAAAGCGGCTTTCAATTCGTTCTGTTTCCTGCTTTACAAGATCGCACATGGCTTTTACTTCACGCTCAGCAGTAAATACCTCGCCGTGATCCGCCACACGCTGCCTTGACTTTACCTGTTGTTCTGCCATTTCCTTACACCTCGTATATTCACATACTTACAGAAAGGTAGCCACCTACAAGATGGTGTACCTTTTCGCAGGTGCATTTTCAGGTGCTTTAGAAGGGGCAAAACCACTTTTATTCACAGATTTTGTATGGAAAAAGCCCTTGTTCTGTGGTATCATTTTCTTATTGATAAAAAGTGAGTATTTTACAGAAAGGTACACAATCCTGTAAAAATACCCACTTACAATAACTTGGCTTTTTCATAAATCTCCGCACGATAGCGGAAGGTGGAAAGGGGCATCCCGCACAGTTTTGCAGCAGCTGTACCGGTGATTTTGCCGTTTTTCCATTGCTGGTACAGATGGTGGAAGTTTTCTGGTAAAGGCTTTGGAGGTCTTCCAAAACGGACGCCCCTCGCTTTGGCGGCGGCAATTCCTTCAGCCTGACGCTGTCGGATATTGGAGCGTTCATTTTCCGCCACAAAGGACAGCACTTGCAGGACAATATCGCTCAGGAATGTGCCCATCAGGTCTTTCCCTCGCCGTGTGTCCAACAGGGGCATATCCAGTACCACAATGTCAATCCCTTTTTCTTTGGTTAAAATCCGCCATTGCTCCAGGATTTCAGAATAGTTTCGCCCCAGACGGTCAATGCTCTTGATGTAGAGCAGATCGTCTTTTTTCATCTTCCGCACCATTTTCCGGTACTGGGGGCGTTCAAAATCCTTGCCGGACTGCTTATCTATAAACAGGTTTTTCTCCGGGATAGACAATTCCTTCAAAGCAAGAATCTGCCTGTCTTCATTCTGCTCTCTGGTGCTGACACGGATATAACCATACAAATTTCCCATTGCTTTTTCCCTCCTTTCATGCAGACCCGGAAAACAGCTTCCGAACCAGATAATTTCTCAATCTTTATGGTACTGGATACTTACTACCCTTGAATAAACAGACTGTGAAAATGTCGGGTGCAGACCCGGCATTTTTTCGTAAATCGCCCTAATTTCAGGCGATTTTTTCTTCTGCCTGTACGATCTGAAAGCCATGCTCTCTGGCGTAGGCGCTGGCAGCAGCTTTCCGTTCCTCACTGTAGGGCGGGATGAGCCGGACAGACAACCGGGACTTATCCAACACATAGGTCACGCTGCCCTCCGGCGTGCTGTGCTCCAACCGGCAAAGCAGCGGATACTTCCGGCTGAACTCTGCAAGCCTGCGTTTCAAGCTGGCGTTAAAGGTGTAAATACTGGCAAGATTCTCCGCCTCGTTCCAGTTGATGATGGTTTCTTTCTCATATTTAGACAGCTTCGTCATACAAATCCTCCTCATAATCGGTGTTATTTTTCAAAACACGCAGGCTGCGCTTGAGACGGCGGTATTCGTCCATCTCCATGTGCAGATGATGGTAAAAACCTTTATACCAGCTTTCCGACATTTCCGTTTCCATTTTCCGGGCAAGCTCCAACATCCTGCGTTTTGTTTGCGGATCAACTGTCAATCCTGTCAACCATTTCAACCTTGTCACCGTGTTGTGGTAATTAGGACAGGCAAAAGCATACAGCACGTTCTTTTCCTGGATACTCAATCTCATGATTACGCCGTCCTTTCTTTTCTGTTTTCATTCTGATTTCCGCTATTGTCCAGCCAGTCAAAAAAAGCTCGCTTGCTGACCTTAATCAGCCTGCCGCTGCGGACAGCCGGGAATCCCGGTGTGTGTACCAGCTCATAGGCGCTGGCTCTGGAAATACCCATGATATGCTGAATATCCGTAACATCCAAAATCAGGGGCAGAGCGTCATAGTTGTTCCATTTCGTTTTTTCTTTCATATCGGTGTTTCTCCTTTATTTGAATTTCTTTCATATTTCATTTTCCGCATATTTGCCGTTCTACCTGTTCCGTTTCCTTCATGCTGCCCTGCTCGACATACATGAGTCACCGATTTCTCGATGCGCTCGCTCTCCGTTTTCGGAGAGGTCATGGCGGTTTATCTCAGTTCAGACGGTCATTCAGTTGTCAAGGTACATGATGGAATGAAATTACCATCTGATGTCATCATATCGCCTTAATCTTGACAAGACAATAGTTTTAAAGTACTATTGGTGTAACAGATATAACTGAATTATAAAATTACCATAAGATAATGGGAGGGGATAGCATGGAATTTGAATTTGTACGGCACGAACCGCTTTATGACCGCATTATGCTTGTCCTGACGCTGGACAGACAGAAAATGAAGGAGCGCATTTTAATAGGTGAAGAACAGCAAATCCGGTTTCGTTTGCAGAGATATGAAGATGCAGAAGTGCTGTGTGATGTCACACGCCCTTTGGGAACTATGCTGTCGGCTTTTGAGCATGACCCGGATGGGGAATGGAACCGCTTTGGTCTGGCACCTCTGAGAGAAGCCCTTCACTCTAACCGTTGGAAGCAGCCCGGACTGGAACAGACTTCCGGTGATTTTCTTGCAAAAAAATATCTCACCGGCGATCCGGTAAGAATGTTCGCAGCGCTTCGTATCTGGAACGAATATTTGAAGGCAAGAGAACCACGGGATCGGGAAGCTGCCTGCGAGCGTTTCATTGGAAAAATGAATGGCTTTACTGCCTTATTTATGGGAACTTCTCCCCTTGATTTTGACGACGATACAGGAAAGCCAAAACGCCTGAACATTACCACGCATATTTATGGTTCTGTGCCGCAGGAAGATACCCGTCTTGACCTTTGGTATCCGGACAGCAAACGAAAAATGGAATGTGTTGCCGCTTATTCGTCTCTCTATCCGCTGATTATCTATTACCTGAACCGGCTGAACGATTGGGGACTCTATTTCCGAAAATGTAAAATCTGTGGGAAAGTATTCCTTGCCAAAAGCCAGCGGTATGAGCTTTGCAGCGATAAATGCCGCAAAAAACAGTCCCTTCAGAACAAACGTGAATTTGATGAACGAGCCAGAAAAAACAATTATGACCTGTGTTATAAGAACGAATGCCAGAACTGGCGGAACAAAATCAATAAGGCAAAGAAAACACCCGGATTTCCTGCTGACCGCCTGGAAGAAATGCAGGCTGCTTTTGAAGCCTTCAAAAAAGAAGCCTTGCAGCGGAAACAGGCTGTGAAAAAGAAAGAAGCCAGCCCGAATGAGTTTTCGGACTGGCTGCTCCAGCAGAGTAATATTATTGTGGAACTGGCTGAATGGGAAAGCTGAGCATTCAGCAGTAAATCATTTCGGATCGAATGATTTCTTCTGCCCGGCTGCGGATGCTGTTCATGGCTCTGACCCATTCCATTTGATTTTGGGCTTTCAATTCCTCAGTGATGTCTTCCGCAGCTTTCATCTGGTCGATGATACAATCCAGCCGTTTCTGTGCCTGTTCGTTTAAGCCAGCAAGGTATGTCCAAAGTTTACCGGACAAAACCAGGTCATTGTACTGGGCTGGATGGTACAGCTCCAGATAGGCTTTGTGCATCCGCCCCCAAACCCCGATTGGACGGTTTTCTTCCGGCAACTGCAAGTCGGGGATGTAATAGTCACCGACCAACGTATAGCGGATGCCGTTTTGAGAGATTTCCTTCGGCAATTGTTCCATAAGCGACCTCCTGCATTCGACTTTTCTTCGAATCCAGCTAATCATGTTCAATTCAAGACAGCTGAACTCTTCAGCAACAAACGTGATACATCTTTATTAATCCTTTGAGAAATCAAACTGGTTTAATTCTAAAACATTATTAAACATAAGTTTAGCTAAGAATTCTGTTCTCTTTTGCGGATCAAAACTTTTGCTTTTATACTGTTTTGCAACACCTCGACAAGAAAAAAATGCAGATTTTTCATATACATCCCATTTTTCACTTAACGGTTTCTTGCCAAGATTTCCGTTTAATTTCTCTTCTAGAGGAATTAAATTGCCTATCTGAGAATTTTTTATATCTTCAGCATCCGGAAGCATATGCTCTATAGAAAACTCAGAAACTACATTTCTTTGAGAGGCAAACTTTTCAATCACTTCAAGAACCACTTGAACACGTTTTTTGTTCTTTTCTCCGGTATAAAGCCCAAAATGTTTAGACCAACCAATATTTTTAAAAGCATTTAAAAACCATTCATAGCCCGGTAATTTTCCTTTTAGGTCAGCGGCAAATTCCTGTAATACCTTATCAGAATAGTTTTCTTCAAGGATTCTTGAATACTTAAACACCACATCTTCTAATTTATTGGATTTTTCTTCTCCAATAATTGTATAACACACAAAAAAATTATAAATATATTTTAGAGTAAGCTCATATTTCTCTATATCAAGAATTTCCTTTTCTTTTTGATGCATTAAGCTAAGTAGAATCGGTCTAAATTGTTCAAATCTTTTCACTCTAAAAAAGTCAAAAATCTCAAATTCGATGGAACTACAATTTCCTTCCTTTCCATTAATTGGGCGTATTAGCTTTTCATAGTATTCTGATTTTAACTTAATATCATTGTACAAATCCGCAACTTGTTTTCCACGACTGTTTTTTTGGATGGCTTGATATGGTGAATTATATTTATCCCGTATGTCTCCATAACGATGAATCGCATAGTGTCGTACAAACTTATCAATGGATGACCCAAGGACTCTTTCCATATCCTCCCATTTCGTTTTCGCCTCGTCACGTAATTCAACAGGTTGAATATATCGCATAATATAATTTTTCAACAACTCATGCGATGTCAGTTCCTGTCCTCTAGCATTTAATATCTCAAAAATAGTGTACGAATCTTCCTCGGATGATGATTCTATTTTAACAGCCGTCATATCTAAAAGTGTTGCTCGTATGTCCCTAAGCCTCTCTTGAATATCTTTTGCTGCTTCTAAATCTTCCTTAATAGAAAAGTAAAAAAACTTTACAGCATCACCAATATTCTTATCTCTTGATTTAGACAGAATATGTGTGTCAACAAAAGCAGTAATTGACATTTTAGGGTCTTTGATATTAATCATGCCATTAATAATATGACTAATTGACGTATGAAATTCCGAGTTAAGAATAACCATATCTTGATTTCGATTATCCTTTGACTGAAGATACGAAATTGTTCCCAAAAAATCATCCATCATATCGTTTTCATGAAAGTGTTTCATAATTGCAACCAGAAACAATGTAATGGTTGTTATTCTTTGCTGACCATCAATAATCGTATAATAAGATAGTCCATCCTTTTTGGAACCCTTTTTCAAAACGATACTTCCAATAAAATGAGGCTTCTCTTCTGTTATTGAAAACAATACATCTTCAAAAAGATCTTGCCAACTGGATTTTTTCCAAACATATCTACGCTGGTTTCGAGGAATATCAAAAACAGCTTTATTTAGAATGTCACTAATAGGATAATCTTTAGCTTCAAAAGACATTCTTCTCCTTCTTTCTATCTGTAAATTTCGAAAAAGTAAGTATGCTTACCGTGATAATCATTTGCTTTTATATTAATTATACAGAAAAACAACAAATTTGTATAGAAAAATACAAATACCAACGGCAGTTTACATCATTCCATAATACTTCAAAGCTTCCGTAATCGCCACTTCCTTCTCCGGCGGGCATTTCGGCTGTCTGGAATTTTCGGACTTTGGCTTGTTGTAGTTCTCACGTTCGATAATTCCATATTTTTGTTTAATCTGAGCAATATAAAGGTGACTGACCTTCAATCCAGTATGCTCCAGCACATACGCCTTAATTTCCTCATAGGTAGCCTTGCTCTCCGCAGCGGTCAAATCCAGTTCATCCATCTTCACCTCAACCTCAATATGCTGCCTAGTATTGAGTTTGGACAATAATACTACCGTCTCCACATGCACCGTTCCTGGAAACATATCCACACAGCAAATCCGTTCCACCACATATCCCTGTGCCTGTAAAACCTCCAGATCCCGCTGTAGGCTGGTCGGTTTACAGGAAATATAAATCATACGATCCACACCATAACGGATGATCTTCTCCAGTGCCTTCGGATGAATTCCTTCCCGTGGAGGATCCAACACAATAAAATCTGGCTTTTCTTCGATGTAATCCAGAACTTTCAAGACATCCCCGGCAATAAAATCACAGTTCTCCAGCTGATTTAACTGTGCATTTTCTTTCGCAGCTTCTACGGCTTCCTCCACGATTTCCACTCCAATCACATGTTTTGCCGCAGACGACAGGATCTGTGCGATTGTTCCGGTTCCGCTGTACAGATCATATACCGTCTTCTCCGCTTTTTCATCCAGACTGTCTCCGATATATTCACGGGCAGTCTGATATAATACCTCTGCGCCCAGAGAGTTGGTCTGGAAAAAGGAAAACGGAGAGATTCGAAACTTTAACCCAAGCAATTCCTCGTAGAAATAATCCTGACCATATAAAATTTCTGTTCCTTCATTTTTCACTGCGTCTGCCACGCTGTCATTTTTTGTATGCAAAATGCCGGCAATACTTCCATCCAGTTCCAGTGCCAGAAGCTGTTCTTTCCAGCCATCTAAAAGTGCTGTTTCATTCACACAGCTCTCCCCTGCACAAATCTCCTGTGTAGTCGTGATCAGATCGATCAAGATTTCCTCTGTCTTTACTGCTTTTCGCACCAGCAGATGACGCAGATATCCTTCATGGCGCATCCGATGGTAAAATGGAATATCCTGCGCTCTGAAATATGCCAGCGTTGCATCCAGGATCTTGCGGTAGTCATCATCCACAATCCGACATTCATCCACAGTTACAATGTCATAGAAACTTCCCCGCTTGTGCATACCAAGTGCCAGCGGACCATCCTTTACTTCATCACCAAACGTATATTCCATTTTATTTCGGTAACCAAACTGCTGCGGACTTTTTCGGATTCCCTCAAAAATATCCTCCGCATTTGGTACCACTGCTTTCATCAGTTCCAGCACCTGTCCGGCCTTCAGTTTTAACTGTTCTTCATACGGCAGTGTCTGATAATTACATCCGCCGCAGACACCATAATGCGGGCAGTTAGCTTCTGCATTCTCCAGTTCTGACTTTTCCAGAATCTCCAGCAGACGTCCCTCTGCTTTTCCTTTTCGTTTTTTATTGATGACAAAAGAAACCTTCTGTCCCGGAATAGTATTTTTTACCGTTACTTCACTGTCCTCTACTTTTACAATTCCCTTATTCGGGAACTTGATTTTTTCTACAATGCCTTCACACATCTGTCCTTTTTTCAAATCTTTCTCCTCACAACACTTTCTTTATTTTTCATACACAAACATCTCAACTCTGAAGTCAGGCAAAAAACGCCCACTCGCATTCTGTGAGTGGGCGTTCCAATACGGATCATCCTTGCATCAAATTACATTCCGCTGATGCAGATTAGTCTTCCTCTTCGTATTCATCATCCTCGTCATCAAAGAAGTCATCATCAAACTCATCTTCGAATTCATCTTCAAAGTCATCCATATAATCAGGAGCAAAGAACTTATAAATATAATGTGCTGCTACGACTACCGCTGCAACTGCTCCAACAATGGCAAGAATCCAAAGTAATTTTGTCTTTCTTTCCTCATCAATTTTCTTGGAAAATAACTCTGTTAATTTTGCAACACTGATCAAATCATTGTTCATGTCATTCACTCCTTCTTAATACATTCCTTCTACTTCACATTTCACAATACAAAACGCTGGTAAAGCGGACATTCGCAATCCACTTTCGCTACATGAACACAGTCGCTTTGCGACCTGCGTTCACAATATTATTTTACAAATCTGAATTTCTGCTCCGTATTGTTCATTGTTATAGGCGATTATATCATAACTTCTGAAGTTTTGCAAACGATGCAAACATTTTCTTTGTGCCAAAATCATCAAAATCCACAGTAACTTCGTAGTCTCTTCCACCGGAAACAATCTGCTTTACCAGACCTTCCCCAAACTTCACATGACGCACCCGGTCACCTTCCGCATACGTCAGTCTGCCAAGCTTTGTCCCACCACCAAACTGCTGTGCTTTTTTCTGTCCCAGGCTGAAAGATTTATAATAAGGCATCCCTCCTGCCGGTGCAGAGGAACCGCCGCCGTATGGTTTCCGACTGAAATTCTGCTTTACATTCCCCAAATCTTTGATCGGTTCTTCTTTTCTTGGCCGTTCCTCCCGCACCATGCCGTTCAACAGGCTCTTCGGGATTTCTTTCACAAAACGGGAGACTTTGTGATACTGTGTCTCTCCCCTGGTCATACGCATCCGTGCGCTGGTCAGAGTCAGGTGTTCTCTGGCTCTTGTAATTCCCACATAACACAGACGTCTCTCTTCTTCCACTTCGGTCGGGTCATCAGAAGTAATCGTCATATAACTTGGGAACAACCCGTCTTCCATACCTGCCAGATAAACATTCGGGAACTCCAGTCCCTTTGCGCTGTGCAATGTCATCAGCACCACATAATCACTGTCCTCTTCCAGATTATCAATATCTGCAATTAATGCCACTTCCTCAAGGAATCCGCTCAATGTCGGCTGTTCCACAGATTCCTCATAGGCCACGATCTTGCTGATCAGCTCATCGATATTTTCAATCCGGGCACGGGCTTCATCTGTACCTTCCGCATCCAGTTCTGCCACATAACCGGTATCTTCAATAATCTCATCCATGAGTTGTTCCACACTGATATAGGGCAGCTTGCTGCGCAGCATCTGAATAAAAGTCACAAAAGGACGAATCTTGGTCGCAGTAGCTTTGCTCAGCGTCGATATCTCTTCCGCCTGTCTCAGCGCAGCATAAAAACTCATTCCGTTCTCATCTGCATAGTCCTGTACTTTGGCTATGGTCGTTGCGCCGATTCCCCGTTTCGGTACATTGATGATCCGTTTCACTGCCAGATCATCCTGTGCATTGTCGATTGTTTTCAGATAACACAGTAAATCTTTAATTTCTTTTCTTGCATAGAAGTTTACACCACCCACGATTTTATACGGAATATTCTCCCGGACAAATCGCTCCTCTAACAAACGTGACTGTGCATTGGTCCGGTACAGTACGGCACTGTCTCCATAAGAAAATACCCCTTTGCGCACAAATGAATTGATGCTGTGGGCAATGTACTCTGCCTCATCGTATGCTGTATCAAAATCCTTACAGTCAATCTTGTCACCGGCATCCTGCTGCGTCCAGAGCGCCTTTGCTTTTCTGCCCACGTTATTTTTGATCACTGCATTGGCAGCATCCAGAATATTCTGTGTAGAACGGTAGTTTTCCTCCAGCTTAATGACTTTTGCATCCGGGAAATACTGCTCAAAATTGAGAATATTGTGGATATTGGCTCCACGGAATTTGTAGATTGACTGATCATCATCACCTACCACACAAAGGTTACGGTACTTGGCTGCCAGCAGCCGCACCAGTTCAAACTGCGCCGTATTTGTATCCTGATACTCATCTACCATGATATAGCGCAGACGCTCCTGATAAGAATCCAACACTTCCGGATCATTTTTAAACAATTCCACACATTTCATGATGAGATCGTCAAAATCAAGTGCATTGTTTTTTTTCAACGTCTGCTGATATTCCCGGTAAACCTGTGCCTGCTTCTGTTTTGCATAATCACCGGCTGCCCGCATGGTAAACTCCTCCGGAGAGATCAATTCATTTTTTGCGGAAGAAATCACATTCAGCAACGCACGTTCTTTCGTCTGCTTCGTATCAATCTGAAGCCGCTTGCACACGTCCTTCATCACTGTCTTCTGATCATCTGCATCATAAATCGTAAACCGGTTGTCATAGCCCAGACGGTCAATATACCGACGGAGAATCCGCACACAGCTGGAGTGAAAGGTAGATACCCAGATACTCTCCGAACCGAATCCCACCAGATTGTCGATACGTTCCCGCATCTCTGCTGCTGCTTTATTTGTAAAGGTAATTGCCATAATATGATATGGATTCACCCCTTTTTCCTCTATCAGATAAGCGGTTCTGTGCGTCAGAACCCTCGTTTTTCCGGAACCGGCTCCTGCCAGTACCAGCACCGGTCCTTCTATCTGAAAAACCGCTTCCTGCTGCTGTGTATTCAGCAAATCATATCTGCCCATGCTTCCTCCATTTATTTCTTCTATCTGTTTCTATCTGTTTCATTTTCTGACTGCTGTCTTTTATCGAACATATTTTCTAACCTTGTGCTATCATAGCATAAGGTGCCTGATCCCGTCAACAACATTGGCTTGCCATTCGGTTTTCAATACTATATAATGTTACAGTTCACTCATCATATGTATTCAAATATTAATCATGCTTGCATGAGGAAATATTTGGATACATAATGATGAAGGGAGCGCCTTTTTATGAGCAAAAGTAGTAGCGTAGCTACGGAGAAGTCCTGAAAGGACGTTTTGCGAATGGCGCGTGTGAACAGTAACTATATAATATCCTTTAAACATTACAAAACATAACTCACGAATGACTGGAGATAGTTCCCATGACAATCAATACAAACGATTTATTAAACAGCATACTGGACAGTCTGTCACGAATTGACCATGCAAAACTGGAAGCGCTTCCGGATATCAATCTATATATGGATCAGGTCATAACATTCATGGAAAAAGAACTGTATCCTACAAAACGGCATGAGGAAGATCCAATTCTGACCAAAACCATGGTCAATAATTATGTAAAAAATAATCTGCTCCCGCCGCCGGAAAAGAAAAAATATTCCAAAGAGCATATTTTAACCCTGGTGTTTATCTACTATTTTAAAAGTGTCCTCAGTATCAGTGATATCCAGAATGTCCTGAATCCGCTGACCGACCGCTATTTCGGCAAAAAATCTTCCCCGACACTGGAGGAGATTTATGACGGTATCTTCTGCCTGGAATCCCATCAGGTAGAGCGTTTAAAAGAAATCATCCAGGAAGAATATATCATCAGCGAATCTGCTTTTGCAGATCTGGAAAATCTCAGTGAAAAAGATGCAGACTTTTTGCAGAAGTTCACTTTCATCTGCCTTCTGAATTTTGATGTCTATACAAAAAAACTTCTGATTGAGAAAATCATCGACTCCATGAAAAAAACGGAGCCGCCCAAAAACACAAAAAGGAAACGCAGCTGATTCCCATATACGGGAATCCTTCTGTGCTTCCTTTTTTCTTTTACCGTTATCTTGATGTTGGGGTCAAAAGATGCCTTACGAATTGTTCCGTACTTCGTACTCCCACAATTCTACCCAATATTCGCATATCGTGAAGCTGACGCTCCACTTTTATGCTACTGCTCACCTTCCTGCCCTTTCATTCTGGCAAACACCATATCATAACCGTCATTGCCATAATTCAGGGAACGGTTGACACGGCTGATCGTCGCTGTGGATGCACCGGTCTTCTCCGCGATATCCAGATAAGTCTTCTGCTCCCGCAACATATGTGCCACTTCAAAACGCTGTGACAGTGATAAAATTTCATTGATGGTACAAACATCTTCAAAAAAGGTGTAACACTCCTCTTTATCTTTCAGGCACAGGATAGCTTCAAACAGGTGATCCACGGCCTCTGTTCTGATTTTTTTGCTCATTTTATACTCCTTCTGTAACCAAATACCTATTACATCTGCTTTCCAGCATTTGCTTTTCTCTGTGCAAAATTTTAACATATTAAAGTTTTGAAGTAAAGAGGTGTTTTGGATTTTCTCTGCACTTCTATAATCATTGTTGTATTCAACATTTGTCGAAAATAATTATTCTGTAGTTCTCACAGTTTTCAACAAATAACGGTTTTCAATTCAACATTTTTCGTTTATCATATAAACATAAAATCAATTCAGAAAGGAAACACGACTATGACAAACAAAGAACTTGTATTGAAATTTTACGATGAAGTATTTAACAACTGGGATATCTCCAATTTAGACAATTATATGAAAGACAATTACATCCAGCACAATCCGACTGCTCCGAGCGGAAAAGAAGGCTTTGTAGAATTCACCAAATTTTTCTTCAGTCTGAAACCACATATGGATATCATTCATATCGGTGAGGATGGAGATATCGTATATGTATTCTTCAAATGCACACTGGAAAACGGTGCAATCAATAAAGTATGTGATATTTACCGTATCGAAGATGGTAAACTGGCTGAGCACTGGGATGTGGTAGAACATAATGTACAGGATATCGTGCCGGTACACAACAACGGACTGTTTTAAGGCACTATTGAACGCTTGCGTATCATCTGATTTTTTATAAAACAAAGCTGGAAACAAAATCCAGGACAAGACGATCGTCTGATTTTCGTCACCGGAGTGAACATCTCTCACCGCCGTGTCTGTCTGGATTTCATTTCCAGCTTATTCTTTATTATAATGAAAGTCCGAGCAACCGCTGCACCAGCCGTACGGCATCGGCCGCATCTTTCGAATATCCATCGGCTCCGATTTCGTCTGCATAACTCTGTGTGATAACCGCACCTCCGATGATAACTTTGGTTTTCAGCTGTTTTTCTTTTACCAGCTCCACTACATCTTTCATCCGCATCATTGTAGTCGTCATCAAAGCAGACAGTGCAATAATATCTGCCTTTTCATCGATGGCTGCCTGCACGATGTCTTCCTTCGGTACATCTTTGCCCAGATCCACTACACGAAATCCATAATTTTTCAGCATGAGTGCCACCAGATTTTTTCCGATATCGTGAATATCTCCTTCTACGGTAGCAATCACAATGGTCACTTTCGGACCGGTCTCATCCCCGGAAGACAGCATTGGTTCCAGATACTCAATGGCTTTCTTCATGGTTTCCGCACTGGCAATCAGCTGTGGCAGAAAGTATTTCTGCTGTTCAAAGAGATCCCCCACTTCATTGATGGCAGGAATCAGCTCATCGCTGACAATCATACCAGGTTCCATGCCCTGTGCCAGACCGGCTTTTACTTCATCCAGAATGCTCTTCATGGAACCGTTGAGCACCGCCTTGTAGATTGTGCTGTGAGATGCCGCAGCATTCATGGAGGCATCCTTGTTCTCACTGCATCTGTCTTTTTCTGCTGCCGCAGGTGTCTGTGTATTTCCGCCTGCGTTCTGTAGCGATGCCTTCGCTGATTTTACAGATTCAGTTTTTTTTTTGCATCAAACTCTGCCATGCGGTTGATGTAATTCAGATCCGCACCGGCTTTGTTTAACAGTAAATCACTGGCTGCTGCCAGGTTCATCATAATGTCACTGGACGGATTTGCAATGGCCATAGTCAGACCGCTCTGTAAAGCCATAGTAACAAATGCTGCATTGACATAGCCACGGTTCGGTAATCCGAAAGAAATATTGGATAATCCACCGACAGTTGCCAGACCCAGCTCATTTTTACAGTAACAAATGGTTTCTAATGTCTCCAGCGCTGCATTTTTGTTTGCACCTACGGTGGCTACCAGTCCGTCCACCACAATATCCTCTTTGTGCATGCCAAGTTCTAATGCACGAGCGAGGATCGTATGTATAATTTCTTTCTTTTCGTTGATATCCTTCGGCAGTCCTGCATCGGACAGCGGAAGTAAAATAAACATCGCTCCATATTTTTTAGCAATTGGAAGCAGCTTTTCAAATTTTTCTTTTTCCAGTGAAATGGAATTGATCAGGGCACGTCCCGGATAACGGCGCAGAGCTGCCTCTATGATATCTACATGACTGGAGTCGAAGCAGAGTGGAAGGCTTGTGGTCATGGTCACTTCCTCGATGGCCTCCAGCATCATTTCCTTCTCATCAATACCATTCATTCCCATATTGATATCCAGAATATGTGCTCCCATCTCTTCCTGTTCTTCTGCCATGTCACAGACAATCTCCATGCTTCCCTGGCGCAGTGATTCCTGCAGTTCTTTCTTTCCGGTCGGATTAATGCGCTCACCGATTACAAGAAACGGACCGTTGATATCTATCTCCTGTATCTGGCGCTCCGAAGCCAAGACACGTTTGCGCTCCTGCATCACCGGAACCGGCTTCATATTCTTCGTTGCCGCAACCAGAGAGGCTATGTGCTCCGGTGTCGTTCCGCAACATCCGCCGAGCACTGCCGCACCGGCTTCCATCAACATCGGACCAAAAGATGCGAACTCTTCCGGTCCCATATCATAAACAGTCTCACCATCTACCATCTGCGGCAGGCCTGCATTCGGTTTTGCCAGAATCGGCACGTTTGCATACGGTTTCATCTGTCGTACCATATCTGCCATCCGCTCAGGACCGGTAGAACAGTTGATACCTACGACATCTGCTCCGAGGCTCTGCAGCACAACCATGCATCCTTCCGGTGTATTTCCATATAATGTCTTTCCTTTTTCATCAAAGGTCATGGATACCATGATCGGCAGGTCACAGGTCTCTTTGATCGCCAGAACAGCGGCTCTGGTCTCAGCAAGGCTCATCATAGTCTCTACCACAAAGAGGTCAACGCCTGCTTCATACAGGATTTTCGCCTGTTCTTTGTAAATATCAATAAGTTCTTCCAGTTCCAGATCGCCCATCGGCTCCAGGCTTTCACCGGTCATGGTCATATCACCACATACCAGTCCTTTCTCACCCGCTGCTTCCCGGCACAGCTGCACCAGTTTTGTATTGATCTCTACAATTTTATCTGCCAGTCCATACTCTTCCAGTTTGATACGGTTTCCGGAAAATGTCGGTGCGTATAAAATCTGCGTACCTGCTTCTATATAACGTTTCTGAAGATCCAAGATCACATCCGGATGATCCAGAATCCACTGTTCCGGGCACACACCTGTAGGCATACCGGCTTTTTGCAGATTGCTTCCTGTAGCTCCATCCAGATATACAGGTCCATTCTCTAATAATCTATACAGTTCTTCCTTTTTCATTCCAACTCTCCTATTGCGGTTTCCGCGCATGAATGATCCTGGTGATCAGAGATACACGGTTAAATGGTGTCATAAAATAAAATCCATCGGCTACCTCTTCCAGCTTTTCCATGATGGAAAGAGAAATACGGACTGCAACATCCTCTGCCTCTGCCCGGCTCATATCCGGCCGATATTGTGCCACGATCTCATCCGGCACCTGAATGCCCGGCATTTCGTTCTTGATAAACATCGCATTGCGATAGCTGACTAACGGCATAATACCACATAAAATCTTTGTGTTCAACTCCTGTTTCATTCTGCCCAGTTTTTCTACTTCCTCATCAGAATAGATCGGCTGGGTCATAAACCAGGAAAGTCCTGCATCGATTTTCTTCTGCATCCGCTTCATGACCTGATCTTCATTTGCCTGATTCTGATTCAGAGCACCACCATAAGAAAATGCATCCTGCAGGAAAATCTCCTGATTCAGTTCTTTTACATATTCCATAAAACGAATCGAATTAAAATCAAACACGCTCTTTGTGTTGTCCCGTTCACCGGAAGGCACGGGATCACCGGTGACGATCATCAGATTCCGGATTCCATTGATATGTGCACCCAATAATGTGGAGTGCATACTGATACGGTTTCTGTCACGGCAGGCGATATGCGGCATCACCGGAATATCCACCATAGCACTGACTTTTGCAGCCAGCAGTACAGAATCTGCGCGGGCTCTCGCCAGTGGTGAATCTGCGATGGTAATGATATCTACACCGCTTTGTTTCAACTGAAATGCACCTTCCATCAACTTTTGAGCATCCTGGTTAAAAGGAGGATCCAGTTCTACGGCAATCACTTTTTCTCCCCGCTGCAATTTCGCCATGAATGGATTGTTACGGGTCTGGGAAACAGCATCTTCCCCGCCTTTTTCCACTACCGGAAGCTTTTCATATGGTGCTTTTCCTGCCAGTTTCTCACACAGCATCCGGATATGCTTTGGTGTGGTTCCGCAGCATCCGCCAATGATATTTACACCCAATTCTACCATCTGTTCCATTTTATCAGCAAAATAGTGTACACCATCTGCATGGCCTGCCTGTCCACGGACAATCTGCTGATATCCACTGTTTGGTAATACCTGGATAAACTTGTCCCCGGCAAGGTTCTGTGCTTTGATCAGCTTGTACATGTGGGCTGCCCCCAGCAGACAGTTGCATCCGTAGCTGTCGATTTCCGGTGTCTGCGCCGCCTCGGCAAACAGTCGGCTGATGCTGATTCCCTGCGTAGTATAACCGTTACGATTTGCTGCAAAAGAAACCATCACAAACGCTTCCGGGCATTTTTCTTTGATATATCGGGCTGTTTTTGCCACATATTTAATATCTGAAAATGTCTCAAAGTTAAAAATCTGTGCACCGCACTCCAGAAAACAATCTGCCAGAAAACGATATTCCGCTGCCGGATCTGTCTCATATTCACTAAACAAATTTTCCGCCGCCGGTCCGATATCTGCTGCGACAAAAATTTCCTCCGGACGGTTTTCTGCTGCTTTCTGCGCCAGTTTCCACGCCGCGCGGATCACATGTTTTACATAAGCATCCTGTTCCCTGCGGTCACGGACACCTCTACCCAGTGCCATAGCATGATTTGCCGCAAAGGTATTCGTACGGATCAGTCTGGCTCCTTGTTCCAGATATTCTTCATGGATCCGGGTGATCAGTTCCGGCTCCAGCAGATTCGCTTCCTCCGCAATCCGGCCATTTTCTGATTTTTTTCTGTCATAATAGGTACCCATGGCACCATCTGTAATCAAAATATGTTCTTTTAAATACTCTCTTATCATTTTGTTTCTACTCCATCACTTTTTCCACAAAGAGGTTTGTCCTCTGCTGTCCATCAGTCTTTCTTTTTCTCCGGAACCTATTCCTGATACAGTTTCTTCTTCAGACGTTTTTCTATCAGTTTCAGAATACCGTTGACCCCCAAAACCATGACTACGGACAAAAACGTTCCCCAGACAATCTTTACCACATTCTGGGTGCGCATCCCGTCAAATAGGATTGTACCAAGACCACCTGCGCCTACCGTAGAAGCAATTGTCGCAATCCCGATTGTAGATATAATAGAAATGTGAACGCCTGCGATCATCGTATCCAGTGCCAGCGGAAGCCGCACCTTCCGGAAAATCTGCCCTTTTGTCATCCCCATACCGGCTGCTGCCTCCAGAACCCCTGCATCAACAGAGGTAAACCCATCGGTAAAACTCTGGATCAGAATAAACTGATTATAAATCACCAGCACCAGCACTGCTGTCTGCATGCCAAGCCCCGTCACCGGAAGCAGCAGTGCAAACAGTGCAAGGCTTGGAATTGCATAGATCATACTGAATACCCGCGTGATCCATGCCGTGATCCGCTTATGTTCCATTACAAGCATGGCGATCATAAATGCCAGCGCAATAGAGATTACAAGGGTAAGACCCACAATTTCAAAATGCTCCAGAACTGCCTGTATTAACTTGTCATAATGTCTCGTTGTATATGTGATAAAACGTGTCATCTGAAAAAATTTAATCCTTCCTGTACCGACTGCAGCAAGGATGCCACATACGCATTTGCCGGATACTCCAGAATATTTTTTGCTGTGTCAAACTGCTGAATTTTCCCCTGATTCATGATCATGATCCGGGTGCCAAGCTTCAACGCCTCCGTCACATCATGAGTGACGAACATACAGGTCAGACCTGCACGTTTATGGATTTTCATCAATTCGTCCTGCAGCTTGGTTCGATTGATCGCATCAATGGCACCAAATGGCTCATCCAACAGCATAAGCGACGGCTTTGCAGCCAGTGCCCTGGCCAGCCCCACACGCTGCTGCTGTCCACCGGAAAGCTGGGACGGATACCGGCCGCGATACTGCTTGGGATCCAGATTTACCAGTTCCAGCAGTTCCGTTACCCGGTCATGTATCTGTGCAGAATCCCAACCGAGGATTTCCGGTACCACTGCAATATTTTTTTCTACGGTCATATGTGGGAACAAACCGACCTGCTGAATAACATAGCCAATCTTTCTGCGCAGTGCCACCGCATCCGTCTGCCCTATATTTTCTCCGAATATTCGAATTTCTCCGGATGTAGGCTCATAGAGGCGGTTCACCATCTTCATCAATGTGGTTTTCCCACAGCCGGATGTCCCCAGTATGGTGATCATTTCCTGCTCCTGAATCTGAAAACTCACATGATCCACTGCCGGCTCCACTGCACCCGGAAACTGTTTTACCACATCCAGAAATTCTACTGCAATGCTCATCCTTCTTTTCCTCCTGCACTTCTTTCCCAACAGATTTTTCTTTCAAGTCGAACGCACGTGAGACTTGGTGCGTGATTCTGGTCAGCGTAAGCTGACATATTCTTCTGCTTGATTATTTCCTTTTGCGATTTCTACTTCAGCGTCGCGTAGAAATCTGCTGCCACATCTTCATACTCTTCTTTATCGATATCCACCTGTGCATTCAGCTTTGTCATAGTCTCCGTATCAATTGCTGCACTGATCTTATTAATGATCTCAGCCACATCCGGATGTGCATCGATCAGTTCCTGGCGGACAACCGGTATAATGTTGTACGGAGGCCAGAAATGTTTGTCATCATCCAGCAGAACAAACTCATCGCTGCTCAACTGTGCATCTGTGGTGTAAGCCGGTACACAGTCCACTTCATCATTTGCCATTGCCTGATATTTCAGTGAATTGTCAAAGGTGTTTTTGGATTTAAACTTGAACGTACCATAAGTCTGTTCCAGTCCCGGAAGTCCATCTTCACGTTCAAAGGTATCCGATGTGCCGCCAAAACGAATTTTATCTGCATTTGCCTGAAGATCCGAAATGCTCTTGATTCCATATTTCTCAGCCACATCCGCACGCATGCTCAGACCATTTCCGTTACTTGCCTCACACATATCCAACACATCCAGATTGAATTTTTCTGCATACATTTCTTTTACTTTGTCATAAGTGATCTGTGGATCTGTCTCCATCGGCTGATCCAGAATCGTCAGTAATGAAGTACCGGTGTACTCCGGATACATATCAATCTGACCGTCACACACTGCCTGATGGATCAGGTTGTCGGATACTTCAAATTCACGTTCCACTTTATATCCGGCATCTTCCAGGGCAAGTGCATATAACTCACCCAGGATCTTACTCTCTGAAAAACTTTTTGCTCCGATTTTAATCGTAGTATCTGCACTTGTACTACTGCTTTTTTCGGTAGCTGCACTTCCATCTGCCTTCGGTTCTGCTGCTCCGTTACTTCCACATGCCGCAAGTGCTGCGACTGATACAACTGCAAGTATTACTGCCAATACTTTTTTCTTCATTTCTTTTTTCCTCCTGTAATGCTCTCAACTTTCTATCAATATCAGACTTCCTTTATTTGCTTTTTAAAGTGCCCGACTTATTTTTTTCTCAACTGCCCCAAGTGCCATGCTGCACAGCATAGTAATGACAGCCACTGTTCCTCCACCGATCACCAGATACTCGGTTTTCAGCAGATTGATTCCGTTGAAAATCAGAATTCCCAGCCCTCCGGCGCCAATATAAGCCGCCAATGTAGCACTTGCGATAACCTCTGACATCGCCATACGGATGCCACTGATAATACCAGGCATCGCCAGCGGCACTTCCACCTGCCGGAATTTTCTCTTTTTATCCATGCCCATGGCATCTGCCACTTCCAGCAGAAAATCTGGAACCTGTGAAAATGCCAGCGTTGTCTGTATCAGAATTGGTGGGATTGCCAGAATCACCAATGCTGCCAGTGCCGGTTTCACCCCCACTCCCATGATCGGAATCAGAATAACAAGCACTGCCAGACTCGGAATAATACGCAAGACACTGAATCCTGTAGTCAGAATCTTCTTTATCCTCGGAGCACGCAGGCTCAGAATGCCGCATGGAATACCTACCGCAGCTGCGATTCCCACTGCCAGAAGACTCAGATACAGATGTTGCCAGATCATATGCACATATTCCTGTCCATGTGTCTGAAAATATTCCACATATGCCTGCATGTCACACCCTCCGTTTCATAAATAAGTAAATATTATTACATTAAGCTTTCCTATCTTAGCAAAAAAATAATCATCCTGCAAGATAGCATTAACCAACTGCTGCATATCATACTATATTTTCTAGTAAAATGCTAGGTTGTAAAGCTGATATTCGCAATCCGCTTTTGCTATTTACTCATGAACGCAAAATAAAAGAAGACAGTAGCGGCATTTCTACAACTACTGTCTTCTTTTATTTCATTTCTGCCAGAGAGAAACAAAAAACTTACGATTAACGCGTTTCTTATTTTTTCTTTTTAGAAAATCTTGTCTTAAATACATACCACAGTGCACCTGTGATGCATACAGAAGAATATCCACCGCAGATAACACCTACCATCAGAGGTCCTGCAAATTCACGGATGGAAGATACACCGAGAATAAACAGCACAAATACCATGATAAATGTTGTCAGGGAAGTATTGATGCTTCGTGACAGTGTCTGTGTGATACTCTTATTTACTACTTCTTTCAGATCAGTATCTCTGCGTCCGCTCTCCAGTGCCAGATTCTCACGGATACGGTCAAAGATAACGATCGTCGCATTGATAGAGTAACCAACCAGCGTCAGCATGCAGGCAATAAATGTGCTGCCCACAGAGGTCTGAGATAATGCATAAAATGCTAAAACAACAAGTACATCATGTACCAGTGCAATAACCGCACTGCTTGCAAAACGGATATCTTTGAACCGGAACCAGATGTAGATCAGCATACAGATTGTCGCAATAATCACAGCTACGATAGCATCACTTCTCATCTCACTACTGATCGTGGAGCTGATATTTGTAGATGTGATATCGTTCTCCTGAACACCGAAGTTGTCTTCCATTGCAGTTGCCAGTTTTTCACGCTCATCCAGATTCAGTGTTCTGGTCTTGATAATGATGGAATTGCTGTCTGCAACTTTCTGTGTCTGAACATTTGCATCACCGGTTACTTCTTCTATATAAGGTACGATCTGCTCATCGATCTCCTCGATCGTGTAATCTTTATCAAATGCAACGGTTGTTGCTGTACCGCCCTTAAACTCCATACTGAAATTCAGTGGCTGTCCGTTGCCTGCTTTGTGAGCACCCATGCCTACAAATCCGGCTACGATCACTGCCAGAGAAATACCAAAGAACAATCCTCGTTTTCCAAGGAAGTTGATGCTCTTGCGCTCTTTCTTCTCACCGTAGAATTTTTTATCCTGGAAGCCAAGTCCATACAGTGCTTTTACCAGCCATCTGGAGATTACCAGTGCGGTAAACATGGAGAATACGATACCGATTGCCAGTGTGGCAGCAAATCCTTTTACAGTACCGGATCCACGCAGACCAAGTACAGCTGCTGCAATCAATGTAGTAATGTTTCCGTCAAAGATTGCGGAAAATGCTTTCTTAAATCCAATGTCAATTGACTGTGCTACGGAATGTCCTGCTGCAATCTCCTCACGGATACGTGCAAAGATAATAACATTTGCATCCACTGCCATACCTATCGACAGGATAATACCAGCAATACCCGGCAGGGTCAGTGTAATGTGATACAGATGTAAAATTGCAAGCACGATACCAGTGTAGATCAGCAGTGCGATTGATGCCGCAAGTCCCGGGATACGGTATGCGATCAACATAAACGCAATGATGATCAACAGACCGATAATTGCTGCGATAATACTTGTCTTAATAGCCTGGGAACCAAGTTTTGCCCCTACAACTTCAGACTGTAACTCTTCGAGTTCCAGTTTCAGCGCACCACTTCGGATCTGGGAAGCAAGTGCTTCTGCATCCTCGTAGCTCTTCATACCGCTGATGACAGCCTCGCCGTTTGTGATCTGGTTCTGTACCGTCGGATAACTGATACACTCCCCATCATAGTAAATCGGAAGTACCTTATTCAGATATTCGCCTGTTTTTTCAGAAAAAATCTTAGCACCTTCACTGGTCAGTTTTAACTGAACCACATATTTACTGGAAGATGTTTTGCTTGTGTCTGTAGCAGCCTGTGCATCAGCCACCATCTCACCGGTCATGAATGTCTCGCCCTCTGTGGTCTTAAATTCCAAAGTACCCGGTGTTCCAAGTTCTTCCAAAATTGAATTTGCATCAGATACACCCGGAATTTCCACGGAAATTCGGTTATCACCTACCTGATAAACCTCTGCCTCTGTACTGTAAGTCTCTACACGTTTCTGCAGTTTGTATACAGTATCTTTCATATCCTCAGCAGACGGTGTCTCGTCACCTTTTACCTGATATGTAATGCTGACACCACCGGCAAGGTCAAGTCCTAGCTTGATTCCTTTCTCATTGTCCTTTGCTGCGGTACCCTTTACAATACCATAAGAATAGTAGCCAAGCAGTAACATCGCAATGATCATTACCAGAAAGACTACGACTCCTTTCTTTTTTTTCATCCTTCTACCTCCATTTCAGCTTCCGCCGCTTTTATCATGATTGCACACTCAATCCGCTTTTTCTGCAATTCACAGCCAATATCATATGCATCATTAATATTTCCATGGAAATGATAGGAGTTTGCTGCACATCCGCCGCTGCAGTAAAATCTTGCAAAACAGTTTCTGCATTTTTCTTTTGCATAAACATTACAGCATTTGAATTCATCCCGGATATCCGTACGTTTTACGCCATCCCAGACATTTCCCATCAGGAACTCTTCATTTCCAACAAACTGATGGCACGGATAGAAATCACCCCACGGTGTAACAGCCAGATACTCAGTACCTGATCCACAGCCGGATAATCTCTTTGCAACACACGGGCCACCCTCTAAATCTATCATAAAATGAAAGAAATTGAAATCCTTTCCGGATTTTTTTCTTTCTACCATTTCAGCGGCAAGCTTGTCATACTCTGCAAAGAGCTTTGGCAGATCTTCTTCCCGGAGTGCGTACTCCTCAGAATCTTCTGCAACTACCGGCTCCACAGAAATCTGTTTGAAGCCCAGATCAGCCAGATGAAGAACATCATCTGCAAAATCCAGATTGTAATGCGTAAATGTACCGCGGACATAATACTTGTCCTGATTACGGCTCTCTGCAAACTGCTGGAATTTCGGCACGATCAGATCATAGCTTCCTTTTCCGTTGCGGAATGGTCTCATATGATCGTGGATTTCTTTTCTTCCATCAATACTGAGTACAACATTCCCCATCTCTTTGTTTGCAAATTCCATTACTTCATCATTCAGTAATACACCGTTTGTTGTCAGCGTGAAACGGAAGTTTTTGTCATGCAGCTTTTCCTGCTCTCTTCCATATTTTACCAGATCTTTGACAACCTGCCAGTTCATCAGAGGTTCGCCACCAAAGAAATCCACTTCCAGATTGCGGCGGCTTCCGGAGTTTGCGATCAGGAAATCCAATGCTTTCTTTCCAACCTCATAACTCATCAGCTCTCTGTGCCCATGATATTCGCCTTCTTCTGCAAAGCAGTAGCGACAGGCAAGGTTGCAGTCATGTGCAATGTGCAGGCACAAAGCTTTGACTACAGTCGGACGTTTCTTGAAGTCCATAATATAATTTTCGTATTCATCTTTTGTAAACAGTTCTCCGTCTTTTACCAGGGAAGCTACTTCTTCACAGGCTTCTTTCACCTCAGCTTCACTGTATGTGCCGGACAGTTCTGCTACAATCTCCTCCGGTGTATGATCTTCGTACAAAGCGATCACATCATAGGAAACATCATCTACTACATGAATCGCACCACTGTTTACATCAAGAACAATGTTATAACCATTATTTTTATACTGGTGAACCAAATGCAGTTCCTCTCTTTCTATTTCTATATTAAAAATCAGCGTAAAAAGCTGCTGTTTTCATTTTCCTCTAAACGTGCAAATGACCGCATGCCTTAGGCATACGGCCTTTTGTAATAGTAATTGCTGTTTTGTTCTTCTTATTTGTGCTCGCAGCTCTGATTTCCTACTGTACAGGAAGTTTTGCAAGCAGACTGGCAGGATGTCTGGCACTCACCACATCCGCCTTTTTTTACTGTGTTCTGTAATCTTTTTGTATTTAATGTTTTTACGTGTTTCATCTTCCGAAATCTCCTTTCTTCTTACATATGTCAGAAGTATATCATATTTTCCACTATAAAGAAAGTATTTTTTTGTAACCGTTCAAAAGGATCAACTGACCATTCCCCCGATCATCCCGGCTCCCATGCACATCACCAGTGTCAGCCCGATATGCAGCATATCCGATGTCAGCCCACGGTTCAGCAGTGCTGATCCGATCAGCAACACCAGGAAATACGCCGCTCCCATAATAATCCCCCACAGAAAACGCCGGGTCTTCATTCTCTTTCCTATGATAATGCCGCCAAGCAGACCCGACACCACATAGATTGCTGTAATTCCAATGGTGACAATATTTTCCGTCAGTTCCATTTTATAAAGTAAAAATGCCAGCACAAATAATGCCACTCCCGTCAGAATGTACATAATCAGCAATGTGCTTAATACTTTCAATACAATTTTCCTATTTCCTTCTGCATGTTCCATATCTCTTCCTCCCTCTATGATGTAAAGCGGACATTCGCAATCCACTTCCGCTGCTTTCTTAGTCCCCTGGTTGTTTTCACATCGGACATATAGTTATATATTCTGAAAATTTCAAAAATAGAACCTCTTTTTTTCGCAACAATAGCTTGAAAATCCTATTCTTTTCCTGTAATATATAGAATAAAAATTGTAATCCAACAGCAAAATTTACGGAATATCTTCCATCATGCTGTGCTTACAGACAACATATTTATTTAGAGAGGTGAATTATTTTTGGACATAAGCTCCACAATACAATTAATCGTACTGGTCATTCTGCTGGCTCTGTCAGCATTCTTTTCCTCATCGGAAACTGCACTGACCACGGTAAACCGGATCCGCATGCGATCTCTGGCAGAAGAAGGGAACAAGCGTGCCGCCCGGGTGCTTCAGGTCACCGATGATTCTGCGAAAATGCTGAGTGCAATCCTGATTGGTAATAATGTTGTCAACCTGACGGCATCTTCCCTGGCTACAGCACTTGCCCTCCGTATCTTCGGCAACGCCGGTGCCGGAATCGCAACCGGAATTCTGACAGTGCTGATCCTGATCTTCGGTGAGATTTCCCCGAAAACCATGGCAACCCTGCGCGCAGAGAAAATTTCCCTGCGATTCTGCAATATCATCTGGCTTCTGATGAAAGTGCTGACTCCTGTCATCTTCATCATCAATCACCTTGCCATGCTGGTACTCCGCCTTATGGGTGTCAAAGCATCTGAGGGCAGACAGGCCATGACAGAAAGTGAACTGCGGACCATCGTGGATGTCAGCCATGAATCCGGTGTCATCGAATCAGAAGAAAAAGAAATGATCAACAATGTATTCGATTTTGGTGATGCTCTGGCAAAAGAAGTTATGATTCCTCGGATTGATATGACCTTCGCTCAAGTGGACAACACTTACGATGAGATTCTGGACATTTTCCGTGAAGACCGTTTTACACGTCTTCCTGTTTATGAGGAAACCACCGATGATGTCATCGGTATTTTAAATATCAAAGATCTGCTGCTCTGTGACAGGGAACATTTTTCTGTCCGTGAACTGATGCGGGAACCATATTTCACATATGAACACAAGCATACCGCAGATCTTCTGGTGGAAATGCGTAATTCTTCCATCAATATTGCCATCGTTCTGGACGAATACGGCACAACTGCCGGACTGCTGACACTGGAAGACCTGATTGAAGAAATCGTTGGAGAAATCCGCGATGAATATGACTACGATGAAGAGGATCCGATCCAGAAAATTTCGGATCATGAATATCTGGTAGAAGGTTCCATGAATCTGGCGGACTTCAGCGATGAACTGAATCTGCATCTGGAATCTGACGACTACGATTCCATCGGCGGCTACATGATCGGTCTCTTAGACCATCTGCCGAAAATCCGGGAGTCCATCACCACACCGGATGGTATTTTTCTGCAGGTTCGGACGAAAAACAAACACCGGATTGAAAAAATTTACGTAAGACTTCCGGAAACTTCGGCAGAATCCGAAACTACGGAGCAATCCGTGTAATCAAGATCTGGGGTCAAAAGATGCCATACGAATTGTTCCGTACTTCGTACTCCCACAATTCTGGCATCATCTTATACAGTATAAAAGAGATTTTCCTGTAGCTTATAAAACCACAGGAAAATCTCTTTTTTCACATCATTTTATGTAAATCGGACATTCGCAATCCGCTTTCGCTATTTGCTCATGAACGCAGTCACTTTTTGATTACTCAATTACATGAATCCATCCTTCCGGAGCTTCAATCCTGCCTTCCTGGATATCAACCAATGTCTCACGCAGCTTGGACAGAACCGGTCCCATCTCATCCATACCGCTTGCAAAGCAGATTTCACGACCATGATCCACAATCTTTCCAATCGGAGAAATAACAGCTGCAGTACCGCACAGACCGCACTCTACAAAGTTCGGAACTTCATCCAGGTATACTTCTCTCTGCTCTACTTCCAGTCCCAGGTAATGCTCTGCTACATACATCAGGGAACGGCGTGTGATAGAAGGAAGGATACTGTCAGACTTCGGTGTTACGATCTTGTTATCTTTTGTAACAAATAAGAAGTTGGCTCCGCCTGTCTCCTCTACTTTTGTACGGGTTGCAGCATCCAGATACATGTTTTCTGCATAGCCTTCTTCATGTGCTGTTACGATTGCATGTAAACTCATGGCATAGTTTAATCCGGCTTTGATATGACCTGTTCCGTGAGGAGCTGCACGGTCAAAATCTGTAACACGGATCGTTAACGGTTTTACTCCGCCTTTGAAGTATGGTCCTACCGGTGTTGTCAGTACACGGAACTGATACTCCTGCGCCGGCTTCACACCAATAACAGGGCTGCTTCCGAACATATACGGACGGATATAAAGTGTTGCACCTGTACCATATGGTGGCACATATGCAAAGTTTGCTTTTACTGTTTTTTCTACTGCCTCAATAAATTTATCTTCCGGATAAACAGGCATTTCCAGTCTTCTTGCAGAATCTGCCATACGGGATGCATTCAGATCCGGGCGGAAGATTACTACTTTTCCGTCTACGGTTGTATAAGCTTTTAATCCTTCAAAAACGGTCTGTGCATACTGTAATACGCCTGCACACTCGTTTAATACGATGTTAGCGTCCTCAGTCAGCGTTCCTTCATCCCATGCGCCATCTTTATAATTTGCAACAAAACGTTTGTCTGTCTGACGATATCCAAAGTCCAGATTTTCCCAATCGATATTCTTCTTTTCCACTGTGAGGTCCTTCTTTCTTATCTATTTTGCAGTTTCCACATTTAGTTCCTGCATTTAGTTCTTTTTTCTATATGTACTGTTATACAGCAATTCGTATAGTATTTCCAGTTCTTTTTTTCAAAACAGTTGTATTTTTTTCATGTTTTCTCGGAATAAGATGAATTATTTTTCACCCGATAATTCATCTCACATCCCTGCATCCTGGCTTGTTTTCTAATCTGTTATCTGCAGGAAGTAGCAATTGATTCGATGGCTACCGCACCGCCACGCACGATTTCCACACTCTGAAACCGTTGTTTTAACAGTTCGATCAGCTCATTGTTTCTGCGTTCTGTGAGCTTGCACTCCAACAATACACTGTCCACGCCGATATCTGCAGTCTCCACATGAAACACCTGCGCGATACGGAATACTTCTGCCTTATCCGTGTTGCTCAGTTTTTTTACCTTTGCAAACATGATCTCCTTCATATGGATCGGCACATTGGTCAGATCCATGACTTTGATGACCTCTACCATACGGTTCAGCTGTTTCTTGATCTGTTCAAAAGTAATGTCATCGCACATGGTACTGATCGTGATTCTGGACGTATCCTCCTCCTCTGTCGTACCTACGGTCAGACTTTTCAGGTTATAAGATTTTCCTGCAAACAAACCGGAGATTTTTGCGAGAACACCAACCTGATTTTCTACATATAATGCAATCCATCTATCTTTCATTGATTTTCTCCTCCCCTATTTGCTTTTCAGAATCATATTGTTCATTGGGTTTCCACCCGGAACCATTGGAAGTACAATTTCCTCAGTTGCGACCATGAATTCAATAACAGTCGGTGCATCCGTATTCTGTTTTGCGGCCTCCAAAGCCGGGATAATATCCTCTTCCTTTGTAACACGGATGCCATGTGCACCGTAACTCTCTGCCCATTTCATAAAATCCGGTACATATGGCGGGCATTTTTCATTTGGTCCCTTGCAATGCTCCGGACAGCCTTTGCGACGACGCAGACAAGTTGCGGAATAACGTTTTCCATAGAACAGCTGCTGCATCTGTCGCACCATGCCAAGGTAATAGTTATTGAGCAGACATACAGTGATCGGGGTCTGCTGTACCACAGCAGTTGCCATCTCCTGCATATTCATCTGAAATCCACCGTCACCGGTAATACATACGACATCTCTGTCCCGGTGTCCCATTTTTGCACCAAGTGCTGCCGGAAAACCAAATCCCATTGTTCCAAGGCCACCGGAAGTGATCATCCTTTTATTTTTATTTACATCCAGATACTGGCTGGCCCACATCTGGTGCTGACCTACATCAGTAACATAGGTAACTTCATCATAAACCTGATTTAAACCTTCCATGATCATCTGCGGTGTCATGCCTTTATCCCGGCGCATCTCCAGCGGATTTTCATGATCCCAGGCTGCAATCTGTTTTACCCATTCCTCCGTATCCTTCGGTTCCACCCATTCCAGCATCTGCTGCAGGGCAACTTTTGCATCGGCTACGATCGGCACATCTACCACAACGTTACGGGAAATGGCTGCCGCATCGATATCCACATGAATAATCTTCGCTTTTGGTGCAAATTCATTCAGGTCACCTGTGATACGGTCGTTGAAACGGGTTCCGATGGAAAAGAGCACATCACATTTGCTGACTGCAATATTTGCCGCATAACGGCCATGCATGCCGCTGCTTCCCACATAATAGGGGTTATCTGTAGGAATTGCGCCTTTTCCCATAACAGTCGTAACAACCGGAACATGTGTAATATTTACCACCTGCTCCAGCAGTTCACTGGCACCTGCGATATTAACACCACCGCCGGCAAGGATCAGCGGACGGCGTGCTACCTTCAGTAATTTTGTTGCTTTTTTCAGCTGTCCAAGATGAACACCTTCATTAATTTTATAACCACGGATTTCCACATGATCCGGATATTCTGCCGGACCGGTTGCAGTCTGGATATCCTTTGGCAGATCGATCAGGACCGGACCCGGTTTTCCGGTTTTTGCAATATGAAATGCCATCTTGATCGTTCTTCCAAGATCTTTGCGGTCGCGGACCGTTACACTATATTTTGTAATACCGCGCGTCATACCTACGATATCCACTTCCTGGAACGCATCATTGCCAATGAGATTTAACGGTACCTGCCCGGTAAACACAACCAGCGGGATACTATCGTAAAAAGCATCTGCAATGGCTGTGACAGTATTTGTCGCACCGGGTCCGCTTGTTACGAGGCATACGCCGGTTTTACCGGTCTCACGGGCATAACCTTCGGCTTCATGCACCAGAGCCTGCTCATGTCTCGGCAATACAAGATCAATCTTACCATTCAGATATAATTCATCAAACAAATCTGTTACCGTTCCGCCCGGATAGGCAAATACAGTATCTACACCTTCTTCAAGAAGTGCTTTTACAAATAATTTTTTTCCTGTTATATCCATTCAACTCTCTCCTTTTAAATCCACCCTAACGTGCGCAGCAAAAAGATCCATCCCGTCAGCGTTACAGAAGCCAGCAGCGTCGTAGCCACCACGATACTTGCCGTCAGCACACCGTCGTTATGCATATTTTTCGCCATGATATAACAGCTCGGGGTCGCCGGTGCTGCCAGCATGACTACGAGAGCAACCATTTTTTCGCCCCTGAAACCAAGAGCAGCTACAATCGGAATAAAAATTGCTGCCTGGGCAATCAGCTTAATAAAAGCAGCCCAGAGGGTAGGTTTGATTTTGGCCAGTGCCTTTTTTCCTTCAAATCCCGCGCCAAGTCCGATCAATGCAAGTGGGGTTGCCATCTTTGCCACATTGTTTACGGTCGAATTTACCAGTTCCGGCAGTGGATTATGTAATAATGCCACGATCAGACCAAGGACTATGCCGATGATAATCGGGTTCTTCAGGATGTTGATACCAGCCTGCTTGATTCTGCCTGTATCACGCTCATTCTCCGGGTAATCCCCTTCAAAAGTCAATACAAGCACGGAATATATGTTATACAACGGAACTGCACCAATGATCATCAGTGAGCCCATTGTGGATTGCCCGTAAATATTCTGGATAAATGCCAGTCCCATAACCGCCGCACTGCTGCGGAAGGATGCCTGAACAAAAGCACCGGTCATGGATCTATCTTTCATAAAAATCTTCGTCAGACCATACACACTCCAGAAGCAGACAGAAGTAGCGATTGCACAAAACAGCACATACTTCAGATCAAATACTTCCTGGATATTAACGGTTGACAGATCACGAAAAAGCAAAAACGGTAACGTCACTTTAAAATTAAACTTATTTGCCACCGTAACGAAATTTTCATTCAACATACCAATCTGACGCAGGAAATATCCAATCACCATAACGAGAAAAATCGGTATCGTTACATTGATACTAAATAAAAAATTGCTCATCCGTTATGCCTTCTTTTCATATTTATAGAAATGATATTCCAGATCGAAATAGGTCTGTTCCTCACTGTCTGCGGTAACCACCCACGCCTCTTTCTCATCCAGATTCGGAAACCAGGCATCTGCCTCGTAAGCAAAATCGATCTTCGTAATGTGTGCAACGTCGCACTCATCCAGAAGCTGCTTGTAAATGCTCTCGCCGCCGATGACATAGATATCCTCGCTCGGATATTTTTTCAGCTCTTCGTGCAATTCCTCCATATCATGTACAATGACTGCACCGTCAGCCTGATAACTGCGATCGCCTGTCAGCACAATATTCACACGATTTTTCAATGGTTTCTTTCCCGGAAAGCTCTCCAGTGTCTTACGTCCCATTACAACCACTTTCCCGGTCGTTGTCTCGCGGAAAAATTTCATATCATCCGGAATACTCACCAGAAGCTTATTGTTTCTGCCGATGGCCCAGTTTTTATCTACTGCCGCAATTAAATTCATTTCTCACATCTCTCTTTCTTCTATAATTAACATTTCATACAATTCACACGCGCCATTCGCAAAAGAGCTCGCTTTGCGAGCGATACTTCTTGAACAGTTGTTCAAGAAGGCGAAACAGAGTATAAAACAACAATAATAAGGTGCTCCCTTCATCACTATGCATCCAGCCAATTCCTCATGCAAGCATGATCATTGTCTGAATACATGTGATGAGTGAACTGTTAAACCGCAATTGGTATATTGGTGATCTGCGGACCGGTCTGGTAATTATCCAGACGCACATCATCTCTCGTAAACCGGTAAAAATCTTTCACTTCCGGATTCAGCCAGAATGTCGGTGCCGGAAGCGGCTCACGGGAAATCAGTTCCTTCACCAGTGGAATATGTCTGTCATAAATATGGGCATCCGCAATGACATGCACCAGTTCTCCCACCTGCATATCACATACCTGAGCCAGCATATGCATAAGCACCGCATACTGACACACATTCCAGTTATTTGCTGCCAGAATATCCTGGGAGCGCTGATTTAAGATTGCATTCAGCACCAGCTTATCCTGTCCCGGCTTCTTTGTCACATTAAAAGTCATACTGTATGCACACGGATACAGATGCATCTCATGCAGATCCGCATGTACATAAATATTAGTCATTATACGCCGACTGTAAGGATTATTCTTCAGATCGTAGATCACACGATCCACCTGATCCATCATTCCTTCCTTATACTGATGCTTTACGCCCATCTGATAACCATATGCCTTTCCGATGGAACCTGTCTCATCCGCCCATTCATCCCACACATGACTGTGAAGGTCATTAATATTGTTAGACTTCTGCTGCCAGATCCAGAGCATCTCGTCTGTACAGCTCTTGATGGCCGTTCTCCGAAGCGTCAACGCCGGAAACTCTTTGGACAGATCATAACGATTTACCACACCAAACTGTTTGATCGTATAAGCACTGGTTCCGTCCTCCCATTTCGGCCGTACCTTTTCTCCTTCCGTACTGGTTCCGTTTTCAATAATATCTTTACACATATTGATAAAAATATGATCTGCGTAACTCATATGCGTCCTCCGATTATCTATTTCTAGTAAAGCGGACATTCGCAATCCGCTTTCGCTACTTGCTCATGAACGCAGTCGCTTTGCGACCTGTCAGTGGGAGCTTTTAACTCCCACTGACATAAGCATCCCCCTTACCCACCGCTTAGTGCTCTACGCACTTGAAGCGGGGAATGCTTATTCTGCGTTCAAACTTCGCTCTATAAAGCAAAAACATCTGACATCTATTGAACATCATCTATTTTTCTCGTATTCGTAATAGTATAGCAAAAAAAATACGATTCATAAAGTAGTAACCAAAAAAATACTGCATACAACATTTATCCCGTTTCGTGCTTTTTTCATGCAAAAAAAAAGGATATCCTTACGGATATCCCTTTGCATAAAAAGCGCGAGACGGTGCTATTGGTCCGGGGGACCAATGGTTAGCACCGACCGAAGAGGACTTTAGATCCTCTGAGACCTCGAACTGAATTTTCTGAATTCTGTTTGAGCCCGGCAGGGCTCATTTCATGCAAAAAGGATATCCTTACGGATATCCTTTGCATGAAAAAAGCGCGAGACGGGACTCGAACCCGTGGCCTCGACCTTGGCAAGGTCGCGCTCCACCAACTGAGCCACTCGCGCATATCATATTGTCTTTTGCTGTTCGCCTCAAGACAAGTGATATCATACCGCAGCCAGTCCAAAAAGTCAAGCACTTTTTTTATTTTTTTATATTTTTTACTCTACCGTACAGCTCCACATATGGAACACTCATCATATGACCCTGACACTAACTCTGTTTTCTTAGCACCCATTAAAATACGCTCCAAAGAATAGTTGCTGCATCCGGTATAGAAATCACTTTCCCCCAGATGAATAATAGCAGCATGATCATCCCTTCCAAAATCTTTCTTGCATTGGTTGCATACATAGTGTCTTTCATATACTCCGCTATAAGATTTAGGAAAAATCGGTTTTCCATAATCATTTCTTTCAAGCTGATCTACCGGTATAAAATCTTCCCTGTATTCAGCTTCATGATGTACCCAGCTATGCTGATGATTTTCCGCTCTTCCATTTGACACAATGGTAGCATCTACTGTACCTGTATAATCAAATGCTACTGCTCCATTTATGATATACCAGATTCCTGCATCATTGCCCGCAAAACCAGTATAGCCAAAATCCACCTGTCCTTTTGTGATTTTCCACCAGCCGGCTTCATTTTGTGCCAATCCATTATAAGAAGTAGCAACTGATCCACCGTTAAAATAGTACCACTTATTTGTATGATAGTCATACTGGATACCATATGCAGAAAAATCTACGGCTCCATTTATGATTTTCCAACTTCCGTATTCATTATCAGCCAGTCCATTGTATGAAAAATCCAGCATTCCATTTTTTATATACCACCAGCCATACTCGTTATTTGCTACTCCTGTATAAGCAAAATCTACTGCCCCATTCGTGATTTTCCACCAGCTTCCATTAAACTCAGTTACCGTATTGCTGTCAAAATTGACGTGACCACCTTCTATTTTCCACCAGGCTCCATCAAATTCTACCAGTGTATTACACGAAAAATCTATGGCTCCATCTTTTATTTTCCAATAACCATATTCATTATTCGCTAAACTGTTATATGTAAAATCTACGATTCCATTCTTTACATACCACCAGCCATACTCGTTATTTGCTACTCCTGTATAGTCAAAATCCACGGCTCCATTCGTGATTTTCCACCAGCTTCCATTAAACTCAGTTACTGTATTACTATTTAAACAGATCTTTCCATTTTCCACTTTCCACCATGTTCCGTTATAATTCACAAGAGTATTACAGCTAAAATCGACCATACCTGCTTTTATTTTCCAATAGCCACTATCATTTTTTGCAATTCCATTATAATCATGATCGACATTGCCATTTACAACATAATACCAGTTACCATCGGAAAACTGCTGCACACTTCCATCCGGAACAACTATATCCGGATTAGTATTTTCACTGTTTTCCTGATATGGCTGTTGCGCCTCTATCCAGCCTTTCGTAGTGAAACGTATGGACACACCGCCTTGATCATTTTCTACCCATCTGTATGCGTGATACTTGATGATATAGTCAGGAAGAACCCGTCTGTACTCACTTTCTGTAATTTTATTTCCATATAAAACAATATTTCCGCGTAAATCATCCATACTGTTGTAATAGTATAAAAAATCCTCAAAATTAACTTTAAAACTACAGCTGTCAAACAATGTCCTCAATGGTTCTATGTTACTGATGTTATTATTCTGCAGCTTCAGTTTATTCAAAGAAGCATACTTTGACAAGGCACTGATATCACTGATTTGGTTATCATTTAAGTATAATGTTGCCATATGATAAGCATCTTTGATCGAACTAATGTCAGTAATACTATTATTATTCAATTCAAGCAGATTTAAGTTCACACACTGATCCAGGGCACTGATATCACTGATATGGTTATTTCCCAGTTTTAACATAATGAGTTCATTCATACCGGAAAAACAACTTATATCTGAAATATTATTATGGTTCAGTTCCACATATTTGAGGCTTTTACAGCCCTTCAGTGCGCTGATATCGGACACATTGTTATTGTTCAGCCTTAAATATGTCAAATTCCGCAAATCATTGAGCGATGATACATCTGTAATTTTATTGTCGCTCAACAGTAACATATTGAGTTTCTTTGCATTTTTCAAAGAACCGATGTCACTGATATGATTGTTATTTGCCGAAATGTATGAAACAGGTAACTGTCCCAATGCACTGATATCACTGATATCATTATTATCCAGTGATACCGTTCCAAGATCTTTTAATTCGCCCAATTCACTGATATCTGTCAAATTATTATCATCCAGATATAAATAGCGCACACCTTTCAGATACTTAATCCCTTTCAGACTCGTGATATTACACTCTCTCAATGTCACGCTGTGCACATCTTCTGCCTCTGAAACAGTAAGGATTCCATCGCCATTATTGTCACATTTTTCCAATAAAACATCATAAAGATTCTTATCCGGTATACCATTCTCATCATTTGTGATAATCTGATCTGCAGCCTCCTGTGCATAAACTGTCTTCACCGGCTGTATGCCCAACGCCTCCATTCCTAAAACAGCACAGCCAAAGGCAATGATCATTCCAATTACTTTTGATTTTTTCACAACTTGTCTATCTCCTTTTTCATATACTAATGTCAAACACATCTATTTATTATATATTAGAGAAATCGGAACTTCAACTTATATTATCGCTCCACGTCTGTGTAACATACTTTTCCACATCTACAAAACTGGCGTTTGCAATCCACTTGCATTGCCTGCCCATGCGTACAGTCCAAATCTATACGATAATTGAACTATCATGGCATATTTTCCATTTTACTGCATAAGATATACAAAGTATGGTATGAGGGGGAAACTGTAAAATGCGATCAAAAACAAGAATTGTAGTGCTTCATATGAAAGAAGTCATCTATACAACCATTTTTATTATTCTTGGCATTGTACTTATCTTTCTGCTGGTCTACATGTTTGGCCCATCCCGACATAATAAAACAGACACTGGGCAGCCCAGGTACAAAGCCGGTGTATACACGTCTTCCATTCAGTTTGAGGGACAGAATCTGGATGTTCAGGTAGTGGTTGACGAAAACCATATCAACTCGGTGTCTTTTGTAAATCTGAATGATACGGTAACAACCATGTATCCGCTGATGCAGTCCTCCATGGACAATATCAGTGAGCAGATCTGCAAAACACAGTCTGTGGACAATATTTCCTATTCTGAAGAAAACCAATACACAGCATCCATGCTGCTGCATGCGGTGGAAGATGCCCTGCAAAAAGCAGCTGTCGACACCGGAGAATAACCGGTATCGCACAATCAGCGTACAAATGTATACATTATATGTCTTCCATCCCAATCTCACATTTTTCTGCAAACGCAAAAACCCCACCGGCAAAGCATCACGCTTCCGATGGGGGTTCTGTCTTTATTATAATAACCTTCTGCCTTCTGATTACTTTTCCGAACGGTTACTCTGTGGCACTGTCTGTACTGGACAGATTGCTCATATATTCGTTCAGAGCTGTCATACTGAGTTCTGTCTTTGTCATCGGCTTTTTCTCCTGATAATAGGAATATCCGGAAAATCCGATCCAGCATACGATCGCTGCTGCAATGACTACACCTAACGTACGTCCCAGCACACGGTTTCTTTTCTCTTTCTTGATGGTCTGTTTTCTGTTTTTCTTCTCTTCTTTATATCGATCAACTTTTGCCTGACTCATATTTTTGTAAGCTCCTTTTTGCTTTTTTTCTGTCAAAAAGTATAGCATATCTGCCGCCGTTCGTCAATTTTTCCTGACAAACAGAATTGTAACCACTCACCGTATTTGTCTCTTGCAACCTTATCTTTTTCCATATATTATAATAATTATCAGAGTATTTTTTAAGGAGATTTTTATCATGAGAACAGCTGTATTATATGGGAAAGAAGACATTCGTATTGAGGACAGACCGGTTCCGGAACCGGGTCCCGGACAGATGCTTGTCAAAATTGATTATGTGGGGATCTGCGGAACAGATATTGAATTTTACAAGCTCGGACAGACACCGACACCACTGCCAAAGATTCTCGGGCATGAGAACTCCGGAACCATTGTAAAACTCGGAGAAGGTGTCACAGATTTCCAGGTCGGCCAGCGTGTGTTATGCGGACCGCCTGCGCACTGCAAAGAAAACTGCTCTCCATGTAAGGAAGGCAAAACAAACATCTGTATCCACGGATTTCCGCGAACTGCCGGTATCGGAATGCCAGATGGCGGTTACGCAGAATATCTGCTGATCGAAGATGTGGCACACACCATGATCATTCCTGTTCCGGAAAATGTAAAAATGGAAGATGCGGTACTTTTTGATGTAATCTGTGTAGCACTTCACGGCATCCGCATGTCCCGGTTCAAACTTGGTGACTCCGTTGTGGTATCCGGCATGGGACCTGTGGGCCTCTCTGCCGTTCAGTTTTTAAAAGCCGGTGGTGCCAACAAGATCATCGCCCTGGATGTTACAGACAGAAAAAAAGAAGCTGCTCTCGCTTATGGTGCAGACTATTTCCTGAATTCCGCCACGGAACCGGACATCGCCGCATCCATCCGTGAGATCCTTGGTTCCGACGTAGGTGCAGATATCGTATACGAGTGCTCCGGCCATCCGGCATCCGTGGAAACCTGTGTACTGAAAGCGGTAAAACCGGGCGGACAGGTGATGCTCATCGGTACCGTACAGCAGCCGATCACCTTTACACTGGGAACAGCACAGATCTTTGAGATTGATTTCCAGTCCTCCTTTGTATATCTGCAGGAAGAAGTCGAAATGTATCTGCAGATGCTGGCTGCCGGAAAAATCGCTTTCCCTGGCATGGTAACCGACATTGTCTCACTGGATAACTGTCAGGAACAGGGCCTGGGCCGCAAAGACCGCGCTTCCCAGTTGAAGATCCTTATTGCACCAGACAAATAATAGACACCCAGTGGGATAACGTGCACAATCATTCTGAAATAAGTACCAGTTTACACTGACTTGAATCCCACACATATTACTTTACCCAAAATAACCCGGAGGCATCATACATTATGAAACACGATATCACTTATCCGTCATCTGACGGAAAAACCAAGATCCATGCAATTATCTGGGAACCGGAAGACTCTCCGAAAGCAGTTTTGCAAATCTGCCACGGCATGGTAGATTATGCAGATCGATACGATGATTTTGCACAACACGCAGCTGATCAGGGCTACTATGTGGTCGCCAATGATCACCTCGGCCACGGTGCATCCGTCATCACAGACGATCAGCACGGATACTTTGCACATCCAAATGGCAACGAATGTGTCATCGCAGATATCCATACCCTGCGCACCATGACACAGAAAAAATATCCGGATCTTCCCTATTTTTTCCTTGGGCACAGCATGGGGTCTTTCCTGACCCGGCAATACATCCAGATGCATGCTGATGGTCTGTCAGGCGCTATCATCATGGGAACCGGCTCCCAGCCTGGTATCATCCTGCATATAGGAAAACTGATCTGTCGCACGATCGCACTGTTCCGTGGCTGGACATACCGCAGTGCTTTTGTGGACAACATGGCGTTTGGCGGCTACAACAAACAATTTGAACCGGCACGCACACCAAGTGACTGGCTGACCAAAGATGAGGCTATCATCAACACCTGCATTCATCATCCATGGTCCACCTTCCGTTTCACAGTCAACGGCTATTACCAGATGTTCCGCGGCATCCAGTACATACAGAATCCTGCTCATATTCAGCAGATTCCTAAAAATCTCCCACTGTTTTTCGTCGCCGGTGGAGACGATCCGGTCGGGAACAATGGAAAAAGTGTGACGCAAGTCTGCCAGCAATATAAAGCTGCCGGCATTCAGGATGTACAGATCAAACTTTATCCCGGCGATCGCCATGAAATTTTAAACGAGACAGACCGCGATGTAGTCTATGCGGATCTTCTCACATGGCTGAACGGGCATCTTGCGTAATTTTTTTGACGTGAAAGAAAAAAGCTGAAAACGTAGCATCTTTTCTCGATGAGCGATTAAGTGAGCGACCGCGTTTTGCGAGTTTTGTGCAAGTGGGAGCGCCCTCTTTTTCAGGCGCGGGAACGAGCACGATAAAACCGGAGCAAAACAAGGGTAGCGAACGTCTAGCGAATGAGAAAAGATGCTACGTTTTCGTATTAATTAATAATCTTAAATTTTCAGCCAAGTCTCCAAAAGAAACCCTTATGACAACCATTCCATTATCCAGTCAATGTCATCTGTCGTCTTCATTTTGTAAAGCGGACATTCGCAATCCGCTTTCTCTACTTGCTCATGAACGCAGTCGCTTTGCGACCTGTCAGTGGGAGCTTTTAACTCCCACTGACATAAGCATCCCCCTTACCCACCGCTTAGTGCTCTACGCACTTGAAGCGGGGGAATGCTTATTCTGCGTTCAAGCACTTCCTCATCCTCCAGTGCTTCACAGATTTTTGCCAGAAGATTCAAATGCTCCTCTCCGATTCCGGCAATACCAAAGACAAGCTGTGCCTTTTCATCTCCGAAATCAACTCCCTGCGGATACTGCAGAAATACAATACCTGTCTTCTTTACAGTACCTTTTGCCTGACTGGTCCCATGTGGGATGGCTACACCCATTCCCATGTAAGTAGTAATCAACTTTTCACGTTCCTGCATCGCATCCACGTAAGTCTCATCTACATAACCAAGCTGATGCAACAGTTCCCCGACTGCCTGAATTGCCTCCTCCAGACTGTTCTTTCCGCCTGCTATTTTTACAATCGGTGATGCAATACCAAAAGAAATACCGGTTGCGATAGCAACACCCACTAATACTTTCCAGATATCCGGTCCCGGAGTCATCATTAAGTATGCAATAATGGATCCCGGCGAAGCCGGTCCTACCAGACCGCAGTCTGTCAGGTTAAACCAGAAAACAGCTGCCATATTTCCGACGATCGGAGCAATGATCACCAGCGGATTCATCAGGATATACGGGAAATAAATCTCATGAATACCACCAAGTACATGGATGATCACAGCACCCGGTGCGGACTGTTTTGTCTTTTTATCTTTGCAAAAGAACATATATGCCAGCAACACACCAAGACCAGGGCCCGGGTTCGGCTCCAGCATATACATAATGGATTTTCCTGCTTCTGCTGCCTGTGCTGTTGCCAGCGGAGTGAAAATTCCATGATTGATCGCATTGTTCAGGAACAATACCTTTGCCGGCTCAATAAAGATTGTAACCAGCGGAAGCAGGCTGTGGCTTACCAGAATATTGACACCAGCTGCCAGAACAGTCAGAATGCCACTCATCACCGGACCTACAACCACATACCCCAGGATTGCCAGCAACATTCCGATGATACCTGCTGAAAAGTTGTTGATCAGCATTTCAAATCCGACCGGCATATGACCATCCATCAGCTGATCAAATTTTTTAATACAAAAACCTGCCAACGGTCCCATAATCATTGCAGCCAGAAAACCAAATGCGATCAACGCTCCTATATTCGGCATTACCATTTCTGACAGGAACTTACCGAATTTCTGTACTTTGTTTTTCACAATATACCTCCCACTTTTGTCTCCATATAAACAGGGAACAATGGGAATATGCAGAAATCTTATCTTTTAATACACTGTGATATGATGAGTCTCACATTCCACCAGAAAATCTTCCGGCAGCTGACCGTCGGATATGATCACATCCACATCCGCCAGCCCGCAGATCGTATATGTACTCTTCACCTCTGTTTTGGAGGAATCCATCAGGACAACCACCTGCTCTGCCTGCTCAATAGCGGTCCGTTTCAACATGGCCTCCTCATTGTTTCCACAGGTAAACCCTGCTTTCATCGAATACCCTGTTACCCCTAAAAATGTCTGATGAAAGTTCACCTGCTCCAGTTCCCGGATGGCTGAGATACCGTACATACTGATGCTGTAACGATTCAGCTGTCCACCTGGCAGCATGATGACCGGTTTTGTGAGATTTGCAAGTTCTGTGGCACAGGAGAGTCCTGTGGTATAGATCAGATTGGACTGATCCGGGAAAATCCGTGCCAGTTCTGTGGTGGTGCTTCCGGAATCCAGAAAAATCACGGTATCCGGAAGAACCAGCTGCACTGCTTTTTTTGCAATCTCCTGCTTGGACTGTATGTTGCGTACCGCACGCCGGGTCAGATAATCGTCCGTTCCGATCACCAGCTGTACGGACTTCGCGCCTCCGTGTATCCTTACGATCTCTTTTGCCGCATCCAGTGCTTTCAGATCGGTACGAAGTGTCATTTCAGACACCTGCGGAAACTGTTCTTTAATCTGTGCAAAACTTACGGTTCCATGTTTATTCACCAGTTCCGCAATTGCATTTCTGCGCATTTCCATTGTATCCATAATTTTCTCCTCTCCGTCAGAATCCAGGATCCTGACGGGATCGAAAAACTCTGACAGTTCTTATTTTTCTGTGATAAAGTTTGCAATTAAATGTGTATAAATTAATTTCTTTCCACCCGGGATCTTCGGAAGGTTCAGTGTTGTCTCTGCTGCCGCATCCAGACCCCCGATATGTGTAACCATAACAGCCGGGTTGATGCGTTTTGCTGCCGTCAGCTCCAGAGACTCGATCATGTCTGCGGTATTTCCGCCTGTAGTTCCCATTACATGAGTAGAATTATAATGTACATCGTAAAAATTCATCTCTGCACTGAATTTTTTGTCTGTCGGACCTGCGAAAAAGTTCAGGCATCCATCTCTTCCGAGAATAGCACTGGACTGTGTTACAACAGCAGATACCGGAGCATAACATAATTCCGAGGATCGCACATTTGTAAGTCGACATACAGATACTGTCGGATACTACCTTCACCAGAATCTCATCATCCGTGATTTCCGGAAGTTCAAACTCTTCCAATCTCAGATCATTTGCTGCGTGTAATCTTACTCCTTTTGCTTTCATAATAAAAGCTCCTTTCTACATGTTATTCCCGTTTTTTCACTTTTGCAACAATAAAAATATTTTCTTTTTATTGTTGTTTTCGATTGTTGCTTTAAAAGTTAATTCCTTTTGTTTCAACAGCTGTTGTCATTATAATATCCCCAGACAGCCAAATTGTCAATTGTTGTTTTGACGTAAAAATGCACAAATTTTCGTTTCATTTTTTTACTTCAAAAATCTCAACTTTTGAATTGACAGAATATTGATTCAGTGGTATATTATTGTAACAATAGAAATGTTTTCGTTTCGAAAGAACAAACATTCTGACAAAAAAAGAAGCAGCTGCCTTTTTGCAGCTGCTCCTTTTTCATTTTTCATGTTCTGATATCTTCAGGCAGAATGCAGATAAAGTCTGTCTCGTTTTACCGGCAAATCGGACATTCGCAATTCGCTTTCGCCACTTGCTCATGAACACCTGCAAAACTTTGTGCCTGATTCTATTTCGTCCATGATTTTCTCTCTGATCTTCTCAGAAATGCAGTCCTTATTTGTTGGACATCTGCTCTTCCTGTTTCATGATCATCTTTTTCACCATTTCACCACCGATGGATCCTGCCTGGCGGGAAGTCAGATCACCGTTGTAGCCCTCTTTTAAAGGTACACCAAGTTCGGATGCCACTTCCTGTTTAAAACGGTTCATTGCTTCTTTTGCCTCCGGAACTGACACTTTGTTTGAGCTGTTAGAATTACTCATGTTGTTACACCTCCGTGATTTTTTCTCTATAGTAAAGACAGGCGTTCTTCTTCCGGTAATTTTGTTGAATCGAATCTCACGTACCGTAAAACGGACATTCGCAATCCAATTTCACTTCAACAAAAGTATCCGATTTGAAGTGTTCTGTCTTGTTCCTAGTATGAACGAAGATGTATTTTTTATAACTGGAAAAAAATTCTTTTTCTTCCGTTGTTTGACTTCTTTTCGCACAAATGCACGTTTGCACGAAATGTGCATTACGGCATCATCGTAGAAGTACGGATTGCATCTGCTTTGGCATCTCCTTCGAGATAACGGATGATCGCAATGGAGAATTCTGCCGCAGCTCCCGGCCCTTTACCGGTGATCAGATTGCCATCTGTCACTGCTGTATCATCACTCCAGATTGCACCGCCCTGCGGATTGCAGCCCGGATAACCGGTAGCGTGTTTTTCTTTTAAAATACCAGTCTCAGAAATCATACCCGGTGCAGCACAGATTGCTGCCAGCATTTTGCCACTGTTTAAAAATTTCTGAGCCAGTTCTTTGACACCCGGTTTTTCACCAAGTACCCCTGTGCCCGGTCCACCCGGATACACGATACCGTCAAATTCCTCAAAATTCATATCATTATACACTTCATCCGCATGAAAACAGATCTGGTGTGCTCCCATAATCTGTCGTTTTCCGGTTACAGATACCGTCAACACCTCAATTCCGGCTCTTCTGCAAAAATCCACTACTGTAAGGCATTCAATTTCTTCTACTCCATCATTACATAATACAGCTATTTTACTCATGATCATCTATCCTTTCTACATAATATTCGTTACAATTCACGCACGCCATTCGCAACATGAAGTAAAGCGGACATTCGCAATCCGCTTTCGCTACTTGCTCTTCAAACCTTGAATTTTCTGCTCCCATTACGATATAATTGTTGATATAAGATTTGGATATCAAAACGCCCAAATCCTGATCACACGGATTGCTCCGTGCTTTGCACGCCCACAATCCTTCCCTCTATTCGATATAAAGATGTTGAGGTCAAAAGATACCATACGAATTGCAGAAGGAGATTTTACTTTATGGAAATCGAACGTAAATTTTTAATCCGGCAGTTACCGGAACATCTGGAACAATACCCATGCCTCCAAATCGAGCAGGGTTATCTGTGTACCAATCCTGTCGTGCGCATCCGCAAACAAGATGATTCCTACTTTCTCACTTACAAATCCGGCGGACTCATGACCCGGGAAGAATACAATCTTCCACTGACCGCTGAAAGCTATGCTCACCTGCGCAAAAAAACAGATGGACTGCTCATCACCAAAAAGCGCTACTGTATTCCGTTGGATCCTTATACCATTGAGCTTGATATTTTTGAAGGTGATCTCGCGCCTCTTATTCTGGCAGAAGTCGAATTTTCTTCTGAAGAGGAAGGCAACGCCTTTACGCCCCCGGAATGGTTTGCAAAAGATGTCACCTATTCCGGCAAATATCACAACAGTTATATGAGCCGCTACGGATATCAACCGGAAGATAACCAGTGATATCCCATTGTTACCTTTTGCCCATAAATCTCCAATCCGAAATTATTTTCTCCAGAGAGATGTCTGCTCATATTTCTGTCTGGTCCGGATGCAGTATTTCAGCTGTTCATAGCGGTCGGATAATTTTCCCTCCGGAATGACCACATCCACTGCCACTGCCAGATCATCAATCAGCCGATCTGTGATATCGCTCTTGATATCACAGACAATCTGATATTTTTCCTCCATCGTATCCGTATCCAGAAACCGGAGCAGCCATGGATTGATCTGTTCTTCCACATCTGATTCTCTCTGAACCATATCCTGTTCCTGAAGTTCTGCCGTCGAAACAGCGGCAGTTACATCCGGCACGTTTTCCTGTTGTTCCACATTCTGATTTACCGGTATTTTCTTATGTTCTGCATGCTCCGTTCGAAGCGTCTCATTCTTTGTATGATCTACATATGCAAATCGATATTTCTGCGTTACCTCCGGATATTTTTCGTGATCCACTTCACTGACAAACATATCATATGGACGGATATACACGCCGAAATCTCCATACAATGCCTGATATACCACATATGGTTCCATGGTTTCTGAATGTTTTGCCACTGCGATCACCTGATACAATTTATTTTTAAAATGTAAATATTTTTCTCCCGGTAACGGATTTCCCTGTGCCATTTTACGATTCCCTCTTTTCTCCCCAAATTTACAGTTTTATCTATCTTATCCACAATACACACTGATACAATGTCTGAATAGCAAAACGGTTGAAGTGATTTTAGAAACCTATACGATCAATCATTCTTACAGATCAAAGGAATTCAGCATATCCATGCCTTCGGCAATAAAGTCCCGCTGAAAGTCCATGCTGTTGTGTGGACCTTTTATCATGGCGTCATATACCGCATCCATAAGGTGTTCCTCCTCTGCATCCCGGTCATTATCCAGTTCCACTTCTCTGGTATTTACTTTGGCAGCAGCCACAATCTGATTTTCATCAAATACAGCCTGCAGATCCGCTTCTCTCTGTTTCCGTGCTTCTTTATTCTTTCTTTTGTTTCCGGTCGTTTTTGCCACGGAACTGCTTTTTTCACTTCCATAGTTCTTCTTTCCAGCGGATGTCTGTGGTTTTTCTGCATGTGACTGTGAGGAATACGACCTGTGCGGACTGGCCGATTTCCGTTCCGGTCTCTGCGGATGTACCGGCGGCTGTTCAGAACGGTTTGATGATTTTCTCCCTTTTCTTACACTGAATATAATAAAAATTAAAATCACAAGCCAAAAACAGAATCCTGCCATATAGTTTCCCCCTTTCTTCCCCACCACTTAGTGCTCTATACACCAAAAGCGTGGAAATGCTCATTCTGCGTTTAAACAAATATGTATCATCGCCAATTTCAAGGCTATGTTCAGTATAGCATATTTCTCAGAATCATGATATACTAACTTGATTACAGGAGGAACAACATGTTTACAAAACTACGAAATAATATCTCACAGATGCAAATGATCGCTCTGGGGTTCTTTTGCATTATCCTTATCGGGACATTGCTCCTTATGACTCCGCTGGCAAGCAGAGCCGGAACCTGGACCGATTTTCTCACTGCACTTTTTACATCTACCAGTGCTACCTGCGTCACCGGTCTGGTCGTTACAAATACTTATTTACACTGGTCGCTTTTTGGTCAGATCATCATTATTACTCTGATCCAGATTGGCGGACTTGGTTTTATTACCTTTGGATTCGGATTTTCCATGTTCTTGCGAAAGAAGATCACCTTGCGGCAACGCGGACTCTTAAAGGAAAGTGTCAATGTCGTAAACACCGGCGGCATTGTTCGTCTGGCACGGTTGATTTTACAGGGTACCTTACTTTTTGAAGGCATTGGAGCCCTTATTCTCACCCTCTGTTTTCTCCGGGATATGCCATTTTCACAGGCGCTTTACTATGGTATTTTCCATTCCATCTCGGCATTCTGTAATGCCGGTTTTGATCTGATGGGGGCTTTTGGCATGTCCTCCTTTATCGGATACAACACAAACTGGATTGTCTGCATCACACTGATGGCACTCATTTTCATTGGAGGTATCGGATTTTTTGTATGGGGTGATCTGAAAGAGCATAAGCTGCACATACGAAAATATGCGCTGCATACGAAAATCGTACTGATTACATCACTGATTCTGATCATCGGTCCGTCCATCCTGTTCCTGATCCTGGAACGTCATGCACTGTTTGCAGATATGAACACACCTCAGGCCATTTTAAATGCATTATTTTGTGCAGTCACACCACGAACCGCAGGTTTTAACACTACGGATATTGCCAGTCTCAGTCAGAGCAGCCAGCTCCTTACCATCATACTGATGTTTATCGGTGGCTGTCCGGGTTCCACAGCGGGCGGAGCCAAAGTGACCACTATCACAGTTCTGATTCTTTACCTGCGTTCTATGCTGACCCGCACGGATGGTGTCAATATTTTCAAGCGCCGTCTGGAGGATGAAGCGGTTTCCAAAGCTGCCGCTGTATTTACCACCCATATGCTGCTGGCCGTGGCTGCAACTTTTCTGATCTCCATGCAGCAGGATCTGGATCTCACGGTGATCGTATTTGACGTAGTATCCGCTGTCAGCACAGTCGGCATGAGCACCGGTATCACACCGAATCTTGTACCCGGTGCAAAAGTCATCCTGATACTGCTCATGTATCTTGGCCGCGTAGGAAGTCTTTCCTTCGCAATGTCCTTTACGGACAAAAAACGCCTAGCACATGTACGACAGCCAAAAGAGCATATCAGTATCGGTTAAACAGAATATACTTGCATAAACTTATTTTTTACAGAAAGGATTTTTATTATGAAATCATTTTTAATTATCGGTATGGGACGTTTCGGCAGCCATCTGTGCCGGAACCTTGCAAAACTCGGAAACGAGGTTATGATCATTGATCAAAACGAAGAACTGTTGGAACCTCTGCTTCCTTATGTCACCGATGCAAAAATTGGGGACTGTACCAAAGAAGAAGTGTTAAAAAGCCTTGGAGTCGGAAATTTTGATAAATGTATTGTCTGCGTAGGCACAAATTTTCAGAGCAGTCTGGAAATCACCTGTCTGCTAAAAGAACTTGGTGCAAAATACGTGGTCAGCAAAGCTACCAGAGATGTACATGCAAAATTTCTGCTGCGAAACGGTGCTGACAAGATTATCTACCCCGATCGGGATATCGCGGAAAAATGTGCCGTACAATACAGTTCCGACAACGTGTTTGATTATTTTGAACTAAGTGAAGATTTTTCTATCTACGAATTAGCACCATTGCCGGAATGGATTGGGAATACAATTGTCCAAATGGATATCCGCAATAAATATCACACCAATATCGTTGCTATTCAGACAAAAGATGGCATTCAGGCAATGCCGCCAGCGGATTATCGTTTCAAAGAAAATGAACACCTGCTGGTTATCGGTAAAAATGAAGATATACAGAAACTGGTACGGAAATACAATAATTAAATTCTTGTTTGTCTTGTTGTTGGCTGAAATTTAATTTTTAATACGAAAACGAAGCATCCTG
>OFMK01000282.1_pt1 | contig 58546 bp, 54 predicted proteins | sample 1541781 | NCBI WGS metagenome assembly OFMK01 (sample SAMN04209250, study PRJEB22552) | human gut metagenome | biome: gut; material: feces | host: Homo sapiens | place: USA: Oklahoma
GCCGCTGTTCCGGATGACAGGGTGCGCCGGTGCAGGCGCTGCGGCACGGCCGCAGCGCCTGCCCGGCGCCGGGCCGTGCGCGCCGTGCGGCGGCCGTGCCCAACGTTAGGAGGGTACATGCGCAGGAGGGCCGTATGGCCCCGGCCCCCTGCGCGGGACAAACACTTTTATTTTGCTGCTTCGGCCCTGATCTCCTCTTTGGCATAAGCGCCCTCTTCCGCCTCTTTCGAGAACAAATCGTCCACGAACTCCTTCGGCAGGGGCTTTGTGAATTTACTTACTGCAAAGAACACAATAATGGCCACGATGGTGCCGGAAACGAACGGCGGGCAGCCCAGAATGTAGTTGCCGCCGGGCTTCACCATGTAGAAGAACAGCGTGCCAAGCCCGCCTGCCAGCATGGAGGCCACGCAGCCCGCGGTGGTGCCCTTCTTCGAATACACACCCGCGAACACAGGCACCACCAGTGTGCCGGCGATGACGCTGAACGCGTAAGAGTTCAGGTAAGAAAGCATGGGCAGCTCCATGAACGAGCCCACAATAACCACGGCGATGATGACAAACATGGTGATGTTGGACACCATGATGGTCTGCTTTTCACTGGCGTCCTTCTTGATGAACTTTTTGTAAATATCCACGCCGAAGGCGCTGCCGCTGGTCATCAGCACGCCGTCAATGGTGCTCATGGCCGCCGCAATAACGGCCACAATCACAATGGCGCCCAGCACGTTCGGGAAGAAGGTAAGCACCAGGTTCGGGAACACGAGGTCGGGGTTGTCGAGGAACTGGTCGCCGAAATAGGCGCGGCCCATGTTGCCGATAATCATGCTGCCGATGAGGATGGCGCCCAGCCAGATGGACAGCACGATGGAAGAAACGTAAACCGTCTTTTTGTCCTTGATGGTGAAGTTCGTCTGCACAAGCTGCGGCAGGCCCCACGGGGTGAGGGCATACACGGCCGAGAACAGGAACAGGTTGCTCCAGCCCATCGGGCCCGGCGTCTCAAGCAGGGCCGGGTCAGATGCAGCAACGCCTGCGGCGATTTCGGTGGGGCCGCCGATAATGAAGAAGCCCGCCACCAGCACGGCCAGCATGCCGAAGGCCATCATGACGCCCTGAATAACGTCTGTGTAGCAGCGCGCCATATAGCCTCCGAAAATAAGGTATACGCACGCAACGCCCGCCACCAGGAACACGGCCACCTCATAGCTCAAGCCCAGCAGGCTGGCCAGCGAAAGCGCACCGCCCTTGATGACGCCCACCATGTAGGGAACCATGAAAATGATGATGACAACGGAGGCTATCATGCTTGCCGCATTGCTGTGGAAGCGCTTGCTGATATACTCCGGCAGCGTCATGGCATTCAGGCGCACAGACACCCTGCGCAGGCCGTGCGAGAACAGGATAAGCCCAATGGGAAGCAGCACCACCTGCGCCACAGGCATCATCAGATAGGCCATGCCGGCCTTGTAAGCCGTGCCGGTATTACCGATGAACGTAGAAGCACTAAGATAAGTGGAGCCGTAGGTCAAGGCAAATACCCACGGGCCCAGGTTACGGCCGCCCGTCAGGAAGCCGCTGAGGTTGTTTGCGTACTTTTTGTTGCAATAAACACCAATGCCCAGCATGCCGATGATGTAAATGCCCAGCACGATAAGGCCTGTTGTTGCAAGAGAGCCAGTTAACATGATTCCATCTCCTTTTTTCGCATTCGCACGAGTGGAGGGCACGCCCGCATTGCCGCGCGGAAGATACCCGCATTGCAGTACCGCCGCAAGGCGGCCCATTCGAACCTCAGCTCAGTTACCCGTCTTCAGGTATTTTACATACCGGTAGATGCAGTAACCCGCAGTAAGCACCGTCAAAGCAGGGCCCACAAACCAGCCAAGATAAGTCGGGAAAGGCAGACCTAAAATCATAATCGTTCCTCCCTGTTACAGTTCATCACGGTGAATTCTCATACACGGTTTCTTGGTTTTCCTTTTTCACAAACGCTCTGTAAACGTTTACACAAGAGCGGAACACCGCATGCGCGCCCCTTTGGCCCGCCCCGGGCGGGCTGTAGCGGACGGCATGCCGCCGTTCCATTCTGGGAAAGGCGCGGCCGCGCGGCGCGGCGGCAGGGCTTTGCCGCGCGGCACAGCGCCGGAAAAGGGCTTTGCTTGCGGGCAAGCGCCCGCAGGCCGCAAGAAGAAAGCTTATTTCTTCTTCATCAGCAGCGCCAGCACGGCCTTCTGCGCATGCAGGCGGTTTTCGGCCTGGTCGTACACGATGGAGTGCTCGCCATCGATCACGGCGTCCGTCACTTCCTCGCCGCGGGCGGCGGGCAGCGGATGCATGTAGTAGGAAACGGGCTTGGCAAGCTTGAAGTGCTCGTCAGAAATGCACCAGTCCTTCTCGAACTGCTTGCGGTACTCTTTGTCCTCTTCCTTGCTCATGCCGTGGGTGCTGCCCCAGCTCTTGGCATAGATGACATCGGCGTCGGTGGCGGCCTCGTAAATGTCGTTGGTGATGGTCAGCTTGCCGCCCGTCTTTTTGTAGGCGTTGTTGGCGAACGCCATGTAGTCGTCGTCCAGCTCGTAGCCCTTCGGGTAGGCCAGCGTCAGGTCTGCGCCCAGCAGGCTGCACGCAATCAGCATGGCCTGCGGCACGCCCGGAGATTTCACGCGGTCGGAATACGCCCAGCTCATCACAATTTTTTTCTTCTTCCAGCCCGTGCCCAGCTTCTCCTGCAAGGTCATCAGGTCGCCCATGCACTGGCAGGGGTGCTCTTTGTCGTCCAGGCCGTTGATGACGGGGATGGTGGTGGCCTTGCGAATCTCGTTCATGATGTCGCGGGCCATGCCGTACTTCTCAAGGTCGTACAGGCGCACCATCAAAGCGTCCAGATAGCGGCTCAGCACAAGGCCGGTGTCCTCCCAGGTCTCTTTGTTCTTGCGCTGCATGTTGTCCTCGCTGTAATACTGCGCGTGGCCGCCCAGCTGCGTCATGCCCGTCTCGAAGGAGACGCGCGTGCGGGTGGAGGGCTGCGCAAAAATCATGCCCAGCGTCTTGTTTTTCAGCAGCTCGTGCTCGGCGCCCATGGCGTTCTGGCGCTTTAAGTCGAACGCCACATCCAGAATGGTCTGCAGCTCTTCGCCCGTGTAGTCCATCAGGGTAACAAAGTCTTTTCCGCGCATATCGGTTCTCATAAATGCTTTACCTCCTGTTTTGTGAAAAATATCTATCTGGCAGGGCTGACGAATGTTCCCCAGCCTTGCTTACCGGTAATGCGGCCCTCCGCATACACCGCCTGCCCGCGCACATAGGTGCGCGCAACACGGTAGTGCATGGGAATGCCCTCGTACAGTGCGGCGCTGCCGCGCGCCTTGGTGAACAGCCTTGACGTGTCCAACGGCACGGGCACCTCGTTTTTCGCCACCAGCACCATGTCCGCGTCCGCCCCGGCCTCAATGCGGCCCTTTTTGGGCGCAAGGCCCAGCATTTGAGCGGTGCTTTCGGCCGTGGCTTTTGCAATGGCCTCAAAGCTGAGGGTGCCGTCCGCCGCCGCGTTCAAAAGCAGCGGCAGCGAAAGCTCCAGCCCGGGCAGGCCGTCAAAGGTGCGCCAGATATCCTGGCCGTTTTTCAGTTTTTCTTCCCGCAGGTAGGGCGCATGGTCGCTGCCTGTCATGGCAAACGACCCGTTTTCATACATCCGGCGCAGCTGGCGCATGCGCTGCCCATCGCGAAGCGGCGGCTTCATGCGGGCAAACACGCCCGCGTGCGCGGCGCTTTGCTCGCTGAACAGAATGTACTGCGGGCATGTTTCGGCCCACACCCGCACGCCCTGGGCGCGCGCGGCCTCTATCATGCGCACGGCCTCCGGCGTGCTCACATGGCACACGCTGGCGCGGCAGCCCGTTTTGCGCGCGGCCTCTATCACCCATTCCACGGCGGCCGTCTCGGCCTCCACAGGGCGCGAGCGGCAGAAGGCCACCAGGCCGTTTTCGCCCGCGTCCATGCGGCGCTTTGTCTCGGCGGCCACATACTGGTTCAGCTCGCTGTGCACGGCCAGCAGGCGGCCGGTTTTTGCCACGCGCTCCATCACGCGGCACAGGGCGTCCTGCGTTTCGCTGCACAGGCCGTAAAACTCGGCCTCGCGGCCCGGCACCGGCGGCATGGTGAATGTCTTGTACGCCACGGCGCCCACGCCGGCCAGCTTTTCTATCTCGTCCAGGTTGTCTGCCCCGGCGCCGCCGTACAGGGCAATATCCACATAGGCGGCTGCCTGTGCCTCGGCCCTGCGGGCCTCGAACGCCTCTGCGGTGGAGGCGGGCGGGTTTGCCACAGGCATCTCGGCCAGGGCCGTCACGCCGCCTGCGGCGGCCGCCATGGTGCCGCTGGCAAAATCCTCCCGGTGCGAAAGCCTGCCCCCGCGGATGTGCACATGGCTGTCTATCATACCGGGAAACACCAGCATGCCGGCGGCGTCCACCGTCTCGGCAGCCGGGGCAGGCGCTTCGCCTGCCCGCTTTACGGCGGCGATGGCGCCCCCCTTTACCTCCACGCTGCCCTCAAAGCAGCCTTCGGGCCGCACGATGGTGCCGCCCACAATGTTCAAATCGTTCATCTGTGTCCCCCTTTCCGTTCAAATCAAACGCTGTGCATGCAAAACCGCGCGGCGCCCGCCGCAGAGGGCCGGCCCCGCCGGGCACAGGGCATGGGCCTGACGGCCCGCCCGCCGCGCCCCCTTCCGGGGGTGCCGCGCGGCAGCTTCGGCTTTTACTTCATCAGTGCGTCCATGGCCGCCGCGGCGCGTTTGCCCTCGGCAACGGCCTCCACAACCGTGGCGCCGCCGTTCAGCCAGTCGCCGCCCACAAAGCAGTTGGTGCCCGCCACGCGCAGGGTGTCCCTGTCGGGCGTGCCCGCCACCAGCGCCGCGTCCGCCTTTTTGCCAATGGCAAACACTACCTGCGCCGCGTTCAGGGTGAACTCGCTGCCGGGCACGGCCTCAAAGCCGCGGCGCGCCTCGCCCGGCTTTTCCACCAGACGGTTGCGCACAAACGTCACGGCCGCGCCGCCGTCCGCTGTTTTGGCAACGGCAACGGGCGAAACCATGTACATCAGCTCTACGCCCTTACCGGCCGCGGCAAAGAACTCTTCGTCGCACGCGGGCATCTCGGCGCGTGAGCGGCGGTAGGCCAGCACGGCCTTTTCTGCCCCGGCCTCCAGGCTGGCGCACACGGCGTCAATGGCAGAATCGCCGCCGCCCACCACCAGCACGGTGCCGCTTACGGCTTTTGTTTTGCCGCTCTTCAAATCGGCCAGGTACTGCGAGCAGCCAGCCACAGGCGCTCCCTCGGCAATGTCCACGCCGCTCATGCGGTCCTGCGCAAGGCCGGCACCCACAAACACGGCCGCATATTCCTGTTTCAGCTCTTCCAGCTTTTGGGCCGTGACGGGCGTGTTGTAGTGGAAGCGGATGCGCCCGCACGCAAGCTCGGCCAGGTCGTTTTCCACCACGGAGGCGTCAATGCGCTGCGCCGGAATTTCGCGCGCCACCACGCCGGCAGCCGCCGCGTCCTTTTCAAACACGTCCACCTCGTGGCCCAGGCGCGCCAGCATGGCCGCGCAGCCAAGGCCCGCGGGGCCCGCGCCCACCACGGCGGCCTTTTTGCCGCTGGCGGGGGCCAGCTCCGGCGCATAGGCCGCGTTGGCGCAGGCGAACTTCTGCAAATCGCGGATGCGGATGGGCGCGCCGCAGTAGTTCATGGTGCAGTTTTTCTGGCACAAATTTTCGCTGGGGCACAGCGTGCCGCAAATGCCGCCCAGCGGGTTTGCTGTTTTTATCACGCGCTTGGCGCTTTTCACATCCGCATAGCGCAAATGGCGGATGAACTGTGCCACGTCCACCCCGGCGGGGCAGCCCTTCTGGCAGGGGGCGTCCACACAGTACAGGCAGCGCTTGGCCTCGGCCTGCACATCGGCCATGGTTTGCTTGATCTCAGTCATGTTTTCCGCCTCCTTCACCTGTGTTCCATCGTCATGCAGCTCACCGGGCACACCTGCGTGCACAGGCCGCAGCCGTCACATTTTTCTTTGTCCACCACGGCCTTGCGGTTTTCGTCCAAGTGGATGGCGCTGTACGCGCTGTCGGCGCACACGGCCACGCACCGCCCGCAGCCCACGCACTTTTCGGCGTCCGGCTGTGAATACAGCTTGTAGGCGCGCGAGAGGTCGTTGTGGCGGAAGATATTGGGCAGGGCCTTGCCGCAGAAGTCGTTGATGGTTTCAAAGCCCATCTCCTCCATGTAGTTGAGCAGGCCGGCCGTCATGTCGTTGATGATGCGGTAGCCGTGGTGCATCACGGCCGAGCACACCTGCAGCGAAGAGGCACCCGCCAGAATGAACTCCACCGCGTCGCGCCAGTTGTAAATGCCGCCGATGCCCGACACGGGGATGTTCACCGCCTTGGCTATCTGCGCCACCGTGCGCAGGGCAATGGGCTTGATGGCCGCGCCCGAAAGCCCCTGGAAGGCACTGCGCCCGTCCACGCTGGGGTAGGGCACAAAGGTGTGGATGTCGATGCCGGGCAGGCTGTTCAGCGTATTGATGGTGGCGATGGCGTCCGCCCCCGCCGCCTCGGCCGCGCGCGCCTTTCCGGGAATGTCCTGCACAATGGCGGGCAGCTTTGTCATCACGGGTTTTTTCGTCTCTTCGCGCACCCAGGTGGTCACCATTTTGATGGCCTCCTCGCTGCCGCCCACCGTGGCGCCGCCGCCCGATTCGGCCATGCCGTGCGAGCACGAGAAGTTCAGCTCAAAGCCATCGGCCCCGGCCTCGTCGAACATGCGCGTCACCTCGCGCCACTGCTCTTCCACAAGGCCCTCGGTGTGCAGCAGGCTCACCCACACGCCGTGTTCGGGAAAGCGCTCCTTCAGCCAGCGGGTGTCCTTGGCCCACTTTTCAATGTGCTTGGGGCTGCCCAGCTCGAAGTTGGTAAAGCCCACAATTTCGCCGTCGGCGCTTTTCACCGCGGTGATGCGCGGGTTCACGTTCTGCGCCTGGCTCAGGGTGTAGGCCAGCGTTTTCAGCACCGCGCCGCCCCAGCCTGCCTCAAAGCACCGGGCCACCATCTCCACGTTGGTGGTGGGCGGCGCCGAGGAGAGCATGAAGGGGTTCGGCATGGAAACGCCGGCAAAGTTCACTTTCAGGGTGGGTGCCATTTGTTCCTTCCTCCTTCAGTTTTTCAAACGGATGTTCTTGCACAGGCGTTTTTTGCCTGCGCCGGTTCATTCACGCCTTTTTCAGCGTTTTTTTCAAATGGTTTTTCAGGCCGCCGTCCTCCACAATGCTCAGCACATGCTCGGGCAGCTTGCTGCCCTGGTACATTTTGCCCGTGGTAATGTCTTCAATGGTGCCGTTCAAAAGGTCCACCACAATCTCGTCGCCCTGGTTCAGCCCGCTTGTGTCTGCCAGCGTCACCACCGGGAAGCCCACGTTGATGCAGTTGCGGAAAAAGATGCGCGCAAAGCTTTGGGCAATCACGCCGCCCACGCCCGCGTACTTCAGCGCTATCTGCGCCGTTTCGCGGCTGGAGCCCGGGCCGAAATTGCTGCCCGCCACAATGATGTCGCCCTTTTCAATGGCGTCGGCAAAGCCGGGGTACGCGCGCTCCATGGCGTGCTTGCCAATGTCCTCATAGCTTGCGTCCATGTATTCGCCCGGGGAGATGATGTCCGTGTTGATGTCGTCCCCGAATTTCCATACCCGGCCTTTTATCTGAGAATTCATAACTTCTTCCCCCTTTTCGCCACGTTTAGAAATAGGCGCGCGGGTCTGCAATGCGGCCCTCTATGGCGCTGGCCGCCACCGTGGCGGCGCTGCCCAGGTACACGCTGGCGTCCTTGCTGCCCATGCGGCCGATGAAGTTGCGGTTGCTGGTGGAGATGCAGCTTTCGCCCCCCGCCAGAATGCCCGTGTGCGCGCCCAGGCACAGCCCGCAGCTTGGCGCCACAATGACGGCCCCGGCCTCTGTCAGGATGTCCAGGATGCCCTCCTTCATGGCCATGCGGTACACCTCGCGCGAGGCGGGCGAAACAAGGAAGCGCAGCCCCCTGGCCGCTTTTCTGCCCTTCAGCACGTGCGCGGCGGTGCGCAAATCGGAAATGCGGCCGCCCGTGCACGAGCCGATGTACACCTGTGTCAGCGGCGCGCCGGCCACCTCGGTCACATCGTGCACATTGTCTACATGGTGCGGGCAGGCCACCTGCGGCACCAGCGCGGCGGCGTCGTTCACATAGCTGCGCTCGTACTCGGCGTCCTCATCCGGGTACAGCAGCGCATAACTGCGCTGAGAGCCGTGCGCCTTCAAATACTCCAGCGTCTTTTCGTCCGGCGGGATATACCCGGCCTTGGCGCCCATCTCCACCGCCATGTTGGAGATGGCCATGCGCTCGTCCATGGGCAGGGCGCGAATGGCCTCGCCGCAGTATTCCAATGCTTTATAAGTAGCGCCGGAATGGCCGATGGTGCGGCAGTCATACAGCACCATGTCCTTGGCGAAAACGCCCTTTCCCAGCGTGTTTTTCCACTCGATGCGGTAGCTCTCGGGAACTTTCAGCCAAATTTGGCCCGTGGCCACGACGCCCAGCATCTCCGTAGAGCCGATGCCCGTGCCGAACGCGCCGAACGCGCCGGACATGCACGTGTGCGAGTCTGTGCCCACAACAAGCGTGCCGGGCTGGTCGTAACAGGCCTCTGCCAGCACCTGATGGCACGGGCCCTCATATTCGTGATAGTCCACGTCTTTGGCCAAAGACCAATCCTTCGTGAACTTCACGGCCTCCGCCTGCTTTATCTCGCACGGCGGGGTGTAGTGGTCGCTTATCACAACCACTTTGCTTTTATCCCAAACGCCCACGCCCAGCTCTTCCAGGCCCTGGGCTATTTCGATGCGCGGGCCCAGAATGTCGTCCATCATGGCAACGTCCACGTTGGCGTTCACAATCTCGCCTATTTCCACATGTTCCTTGCCGGCGGCGCGGGCCAGCGCCTTCTGTGCAAATGTCATGCCCCTCATTGCGTTTACACCACCTTCAGTAAAAAAGGGCGCCGCGGCGCGCGGTGTGCCCGGCACAGCGCCGCCCTCTGCTTCGAAACATCTTGCCCGCCGGGCCGTCAGGCCCCCAGCCGGGTGCGGATGAACGCGTCGAACTCTGCAATAATCTGCTCGTTGGTTTTCTCGCGGTCGTCCATCAGAAGGCCGTACATGGGCGGCACGGGCAGGCCGCGCGCCTCTATGGCCTTCAAAAGCTCTTCCGTATAAATTCCCGGCTGTCTGCGCAGGCTGCGCACGGGCTCGGCAGGGTGGCCCCCGCCGTTCTCGTAATAACTGGAAACGGTAAGCCCGCACGTGGGCGAGCCGTCGCACACCAGCACGGCCACCACGTCATAACCCACAATGGCGTAATTTTCCATGTAATCCACCATCTGCTCGGCCAGTTTGCGGCAGCAGTGCCGGAACCCCGCGTTGTCGTACAAATTGCGGGAATGCCACCACCGCTGGCAGCCGATGTGCAGCACTTCCGGGCACGGCATCTGCATAATGCCCACGCCGTACTTATCCAGCGTGCGCACCACCTCGGTGAACATGCCGGAGTAGCGTGCAAATTCCTGCACCTTGTTGTTCGCGTTCAAAAGACAGTTCGAAACGAACACTATTTTTTTCGAGCGGTCGTCTTCATTCCTCTGCGGCATGCGGCGCCCCTCCTTTCTTGCGCTGCGTCCGCGCGGGCGGGCGGCGGCTGCGCGCCGCCGCCCGGCGCCGCGGGCTTTGCAAAAAGCTGTGCTTTGCGCTTATTTCACTTCGTTCACAAGCTCCATCAGCTTTGCCATATCGGGCTGCTCTTCCAAATGGTTCACAAAGTCCACAATCTTCTCTGTGCGCTCTGTGTCGCCCTTGTAGGTGCGGTTGGCAAGGTAGCGGAACTTGTTCACCACGTCCTCGTAGGTGACGGGGTTGCGCCAGTCGCCCTTCGGGTCATCCACAGTGGCGGAATACTGCGTGCCGTCCTTCATGGTGATGGTGACAGCGCTGGAATAGTGGGCCGGGTAGCGGCGCTCGAACTCGTCGTCCATCACAACTGTGGTGGAGGCGATCAGGCGTTTCACCAGCTCATCGTTGATGTAATCGGTGTTCAGCTCATCCACGGTGAACTTGCCGTTCTTGAAGGCGATGGCCGCCTGATAGGGCATGCTGAACTGCAAATCCACAATGTTGCGCGGCGCCCACTTGCACGGCTCTGCCAGCAGGTGCATGGTGTACTTGGAGGAGCGGATGTCGATCTTCTCAATGTCCTCGGCGTTGGGGTGGTATTTCTCCACAATCTCGAGGCAGGCGTCCAGGTGCCCGCCGGAGTAGCGGCAGCACGGATATACCTTGATGGAAGATTTGGTGAACGTCCATTCCTCACCCAGGCCCTCTGTGATGTACTTGGAGTCGTAGTGGTCATGGAAGGAGTAGGCGTGCAGCAGGCCGTCCTTGCTCTCGAAGATGTCGGACGGGCCGTTGAAGCCCTTCTTCGCCATGCGCGCGGCAATGATGGCATTCATGGCCGGGTGGCCCGCCTGCAGGCGCTTTGTGAAAGAGCCCTCGGTATTCCACGCCATCAGGCCGGACACCATGCTGCCCGCAATGCCCTGGGCATACACGGTTTTCTGCACGTCCAAGTCGTACAGCTTCGCGGCCGTGACGCTGGCGGCCATCATGCCGCAGGTGCTGGTGGGGTGGAAGCCCTGATAGTACATATCGCCCAAATAGGCCGTGCCCATGCGGCACACCACCTCGTTGCCCAGCGCAACGGCTTCAATGTATTCCTTGCCGCTCTTGTGCAGCATTTCGCTCAGCGCCATGCCCGTGGGGAACGTGGCGGGCGAGGGGTGCGCGTTGGATTCGTTGTGGTCGTCTACAAAGTCCAGGCCGTAGCACTGAATGGCGTTGGCGAACGCGGCGTTGGGCGCGGCAACCTTGTCCTTGCTGCCCACAATAGTGGCCTCGCCCGGGCCGCCCATCTCTTCGGCCACTTCGCGCGCAATCTCGCTGGAGATAACGTCGCGTGTGCCCAGCATGGAGGCCAGTACGTCCAGCGTCAGTGTTTTTGCCTTTACCACAGCCTCCTCAGGCAGGTTTTCGAATTTGGTGTTCACCGCCACTTCGGCGATTTGGGTTGCGATAGTCTTGCTCATTTTCTTTTCCTCCTGATAAATTATTGAATGCGGGACTTGCGCACATATACCTGCCCGTCCATGATGACGCGGGCGGTGCGAAGGATGGCGGCCGTCTTCAGGTCATACTGCCCGTCGTGCGCCTCCAGCTCCGACACCACCGGTATCACCCCGGCGGGATGGCCTATTACAATCTTGCGGCCGTTTTTGCCGCGCTCACTCAGCACCTGATGCACAATGCTGCCCGGCACGCGGGCCGCCGTGCCCATGCACACCGTGCCGGTGACAGGGTGCGTTTTGTGCATCATCTGCATGAACAAAAGCCTGCTCACAAGGTCGATATCCCCGGCGTCAACGTCTTTGCCGTCGAACGTGTGGTAGCTTTGCGCCGGCGACACAATGGCAAAGAAGGGTGAATACGGGCATTTTTTCGTGGCGTTCTGCCAGGTGTCCGTCAGGCCCGCCAGCGCGGCGCAGCGGCCGCGTATCTCTTCAATGCGCGCCATCAGTGCGGCATCGCCTTCAATTTCGGCGGGCGTCTCGGTGCCCTGCATGCCAAGGCTCTCGGCCTTGATGAACACGGTGGGCGTGCCGGCATCCACCACAGACACCTCGTACTGCCTGCCGTCTTCGGTGGTGATGGTGTCCGTCACATTGCCCGTGGGCAGCAGCTTGCCCGTAATGCCGCCCACACTGTCGGAAAAATCCAGCTCAATGGTAGAGCCCAGCGTGGGCACGCCGTCAATGTGCAAATCGCCCTCTATCACCGCGCGGCCGTCCTTCACGGCCACCTTGGCGTTGATGATGGAATCGGTGTTCACCTGATGGATGCGCACGGTGGTGTACGGCTCTTCGGCCTTCACAAGGCCGTGGTCGATGGCATAAGGCCCCACGCCGGCCGAGATGTTTCCGCAGTTGGATTTGTAATCCACCTTCGCGTCCACAAAGCTCACCTGGCCGAAGGTGTAGTCCACGTCGGCGTCCTCGCGGCTGGGCGGGCCAATGATGGCCAGCTTGCTGGTCAGCACGTCCGCGCCGCCAAGGCCGTCTATCTGCCGCACGTCGGGGCTGCCGAATATCTCAAGAATGTATTTGTCGCGCAGCGCCGGGTCCTGCGGAAGCTCATTTTCCATGATGAAAATGCCCTTGCTGGTGCCGCCGCGCACAATGGAACAGTTTACGCTGATGACTTCCTCTTTCATGAAAGCACGCTTCCTTTCACTTCACGATGCGGGTGCCGCTTTCGCCGCGCAGGGCAGCAGCAGCATTTTCCAGGCTGGCAATGACAGCCGTGCCGCCCGCTTTGGCAAACGACATGGCGGCCTGCACCTTCGGCAGCATGCTGCCCGGCGCGAAGTGGCCCTCGCCACAGTATTTTTCGGCCTCGGCCACCGTCATTTCGGCAAGAGCCTTCTGGTCCGGCTTGCCCCAGTTGATGGCCACGCGGTCCACCGCTGTCAGAATTACCAGCATATCCGCGCCTATCAGCTCGGCCAGCTTGGCAGAGGCAAAATCCTTGTCAATCACGGCCGGGGTGCCCACAAGGCGCCCGTCCTTTTTCACCACAGGGATGCCGCCGCCGCCCACGGTGATAACCACATAGCCGGAATCCACCAGCGTGTTCACCATGTCCTTTTCCACCACGTCCACGGGCTTGGGGCTGGGAACCACCTGGCGCCAGCCGCGGCCCGCGTCCTCCACCATGGTGTAGCCGCGCTCGGCCGCTATTTTGTCGGCCGTGGCCTTGTCGTAAAACGCGCCCACGGGCTTGGACGGCTTCTGGAAGGCCGGGTCGGCCTCGTCCACCAGCACCTGCGTCACCAGCGTGCCCACGCTTTTTTGAATGCCGCGCGCGGCCAGCTCGTTTGCGATGCTGTTCTGCAGATGGTAGCCGATATACCCTTGGCTCATGGCGCCGCACTCGGGGAACGGCATATCCGATTTGATGGCCCCTGCCTCCGCCGCCGTGGACATACCAAGGTTTATCATGCCCACCTGCGGGCCGTTGCCGTGGGCTATCACCACCTGGTTGCCCTCTTCAATTAGGTCCACAATGGGCTTTGCCGTCTGGCGCACCAGCGCAAGCTGCTCGGCCGGGGTGTTCCCCAGCGCATTGCCGCCCAGGGCGATCACGATTTTTTTCAATCTGCTCTCCTCCTAAACGTTTTTATCTCGCGGGGGAACCTTTCGGCCCCGTTTGATGGCTTTTTCCGCGGTACGCGCCGGGGCCATGCGGCCCCGGCGGCACGCCGTCTTTTCAGTATTCCGCCTTCACCGGCGCGCAGAACACGCCGTAATCTTCGGGGTGGCGGTCTTTCAGGCTGGGCATTGTGGCTCGGCGCTGGGCAATTTCGTCCAAATCAAGCGTCTGCACAATGACGCCGCCGGCCTCCTGCGTCAGCTCTTCCAGCACCTCGCCCCTCGGCCCGGCCACCATGCTGTGGCCGAACAGGAACAAATCGTCCATTTTACAGTACATGTTGGCCACGGCCAAAAACACGTTGTTCTCCAGCGCGTGGCAGCGGATAAGCAGCGGCCAGATGTCGGCCTCCTGCACGCGCCACGCCGCGGGCATGAACACCACTTCGGCCCCCTTCAGCGCCAGAATGCGCGCGGGCTCGGGGTGGTTGTTGTCGGCGCATATCATCATGCCGATACGGCCGTACTTCGTCTCGAACACGGGGTATTCGCCCGTGCGCGTGAAATAGTCGCACTCGCCGCCAAACAGGTGGTTTTTCGAGTACACGCCCTGCACTTCGCCCTCGTCGTTAATCAGCACGGCGGCGTTGTTCAGCGGGCGCGTGGTGTACACCTGCAGGGCAATGGGGGCAATGATGTAAACGCCCAGCTCTTTGGCCTGCGCGCGCAGCGCCGTGATGGTGGGGCCCGAAAGGCCCTCGGCCATGTCGTACAGCTTATCGCCAAACACGCCCAGGTTATAGCCGGTGACAAACAGCTCGGGCAGGCAGATGATTTTGGCGCCCTGTGCAGCCGCCTCGCGCACCTTTTCCTGCGCCAGGGCCAAGTTGTATTCCTTGTCGCCCAGCTTCGTCTCAAGTTGAATAAGCCCTATCGTCACCTGTCTCATGCTCAGGCCTCCTTCGGGGCTTTGGCCTTTTCAGCCTCGGCCTTCAAAGCGTTGGCGTGCTCAACCTTTTTGGCTTCCATATAGCTGCCATCGCCCACTTTCATCAGCACGTAGTACAGCGCCATGCCTACCACAGTGCCCACAATGATGGAGGCGTCATACAGCCAGTGCAGCGCAGGTACCCACAGGCCAAGGAAGATGACGATGAAACTCAGCGCAATGGTGAGAATGCTGATGGGGTTCACGCCGCCTTTGCGGTTCACATACATCAAAACGCCCAGCAGCGCAATGATGACGGCCATGCCAATCATCGAGAACTGATGCGTGCAGCCCAGCGTGCAGACGGCCTGCGTCCATGTGGAGGGCAGCACGAATGCAAGCACGCCCAGCACAACGGCCGTTGCAAAGCAGAAAATGTACGCGGGGGCATTGAACTTTTTCAGGTTCGTGTACAGCGATTCATCCTCCGGCACATATAGACTGCGCAGGTTCAGCTCTGTGCGGCACACAAAGAAGTAATGGCAGATGGTGATGCCGATGATGGGCCCAAGCAGGGCGCCGCCGCCGTTGAGGAAGAAGTTCATGTAAACGCCCATATCGTTGATGAGCACCCACGGGCGAAGCAGAACGCCCACAATGCCCAGCACAATGGCGGCCCACTTGAAGTTTATCTTGCCGCCCGTCAGGTGCACAATGGCAATGGCCGGTGTCAGCGCGTTGGCCGCAATGTTGGTGGTGAGCGTTGCAATGATAAGGAACGCCATCATGCCAATGACAAGGGGCACGTTCTCAATCATGCCGGTGAGCTGCACGGGGTCCCAAATGGCCTCGCCGAACATCACCACGGTGCAGCTTGTGACAAGCGAGCCAACCAGCGCCAGGCCCACAATGCCGGACGGAATGCCGATGAACTGGCCAACCATGTGGGACTTCTGGTCTTTGGCCACCTTTGTCAGGTCGGTGACAGTGAGCGGCATCGAGCCCCAGTAGCTGATGTTTGCGTTCAGGCCAACAATAAAGAACGTGAGGAATTCCGTTGTGGATGCAAAGGTGTTCTGCTGGCGAAGCAACGGGCCCCAGCCGCCTGCAGACGTGCGCGCCCACACCAGCAGCACAACCATCCAGATAATCAACATCGGCGCACACCAGTGCTCCATCTTCTGAATGGCGCCCATGCCCTTGATGAGGATAAAGATGTTCAAAACAAGGAACACGCCGAAGCACACCCATTTGCCCAGTTCCCATGCGGCCCATGCTGGGAACAGCAGGCCCAGCACGGTGTTCAGCGCGCTGCCGCCAATCCAGAACTGGATGCCGCACCAGCCCGCGGCCACCACGCCGCGCAGAATGGCCGCGATGCTGGCGCCGTTGAAGCCGAAGGCGCTGCGCCAGTAAATGGTGGAAGGAATGCCGTACTTCGCGCCCGCGTGGCCGTTGGCCAGAATGGGGAAAGCGATGATGACGTTTGCAAGCAGAATGGTGATCATGGCCCACTTCAGATCCATGCCGCCCACAATCAGGCTGGAAGCCAGATAGTAGGTGGGGATGCCGATGTCCATGCCGATCCACAGTGCAAAATAGCTGTAAAGGCCCCAGTTTCGTTCACCGGGTTTGGTGGGCAGCAGGTCAGGCGCTACTTTTGCGTTACCAAGGTTTAGGTCTTGCATAAAAATACCCTCCTTCTTTCGTTTCCCCGCTCTTGCCGCATGCCTTGCTGCGCATGTGCGCCGGCCGGCGGGGTGTTGTCGTTTTCTTCACTCGCCCGGACGTTTCCCAGGCTGCTGGCTTGGCTGTCTGCCGGAACAAGGCCGCTGCCGCAGCCAGCCGGGCGTGCGCTTTGTATCCGCCAGCGCGCGCCCCGGCTTCGGCCTCATGCTCTTCCTATCCCCCTTTTTCTTTCTTCTATAAAAAGTAACCGCTTACACAAACGCTGCCGTTCCCCTTCTGTCTGCGGCCGCCCGCCAAAAGGCATGCTCCGCTTTGCCGCGCGTGGCCTTGCCCGCCTGTCCGGCTTTTCAAAGCGCCCGTCTGCGCGCCCGGCGCCCGCCGGGCCGCCTTGTCTATGCTTTTTGTCTTTCGGCAGCCTTCCTGTAAACGTTTACATTTTCGCGCTTTTTCCCTCTTTTTTCCAAACGCAATGTCGTCAACTCAATTTTATTTGCGTCTCTCTCAAATAGAACCGCCAGTCTCTATTCCCCGGCACGCCGGGGAATTTGAAAAGGGGCCCCTTTTCCTCAATAAAACACTTTTTTCTGCCGTTTTCCTCTGCAGCCCTCTCTCGCTTCAAAAAATTGCAAAAGTTTTGTAAACGTTTACAACTTTCGCTTTTTTCATCGGCCTTACCGCCCCGGCGATAAGGCCGATGCCTGTGGTCCATATGTTCATTTCGTCAAATCCTTCACGCTGGTGCCCTCCAGCAGGGTGCACGGGCACACATGGCGCTTTTCGCGCAGAAGCGGGCTTGTCTCGCCCCGTATCTGCGCCACCAGAATACGCCCTGCCGTGGTGCCCACCCATTCCTCATGCTGGTATACTCTGTGATACTGCGGGCTGGATAAATTTGCCCACACAGGCGTGCCCACCATGATAACGGAAATATCGTCCGGGATGGAATAGCCCGCGTCTGCCAGATACCGCACGCCGCCCTGCGCATGCCGGTGATAGCCGAAAAACAGGGCTGTGGGCTTTGCGCGCCGCAAAAGCTCCTTCGTCATGCGGTAGCCTTCTTCCATGCTCAAATCGCTGGAAGATTCCACCTCCATGCCGCCGCCCAGCTTCACCTGCTCGCGCACTGCGTCGTAAAAGCCAAGGTCGCGCTCTACCGCGCTGGACACACGGCCGTTCCACTCCACCACGCCAATGCGCCTGTGGCCGTTCTGCGCCAGGCACTGCCCGGCCAGAAAGCCGGCCTGGTAGCTGTCGTCGCCCGCAAAGTACGAGTCGTTTTGCTCTCCGTCCCGGCGCGGGGCTATCTCGCGGCCAATCACCACATAGGGAATATTCATTTTGCGCAAAAGCGCCGTGTTCTCCCACCCTGCGTTCGTGGGGCCCAGAATGACGCCGTCCACACGCTGTGCAATGGCGTTTTCCAAAAGCCTGCGCTCGCGCTCCGGGTCCTCGCGGGTGTCGCAGATCATGGGCATGAAATCATTCGCAAACACCACGTCCTCCACGCTTTCACACACGCGGGTGAAGTAGATGTTGCTGAACTGCGGAATCAAAATGGACACAAGCCCCCGCTGCTTTGCGCGCAGGCTGCTGGCCACGGCGCTTTTCGTGTAGTGCAGCTCCCGCGCGGCGTCCAGCACGCGCTGGCGCAGCTGCGGGCTCATTACGCGGTCTGTGCTGCCGTTCAGCACATACGACACCGTTGCGGTAGAAGTGCCCGCCAGCTTCGCCACGTCCTTGATGGTGGCGTAATACGCCTTCTGCCCTGCCAAAAGGTTGTCCTCCTCACAAAGCCCTAGCTTTTACTTGCCGGGCGCGCGCCCCTGCGCGGCCCGCGCACACCGCCTCTCAGGCATGCGCCCCCCTCGTTGTAAACGTTTTTCCATACACAAGCATAACAGGTCGCGCCGCAAAACACAATTGTTAGTTTTCATAAATATGCAGGGCGTTTTTTGTCTAAAAATTCTGCCGGGATTTGCCGTTTTCCGCCTGCGGTGCCTTGCAAAAGGGGCGCAATACTCGTACAATGGTAACCGTTTGAACAGGGCTGCCGCACCCACGGCGGCACATGCCCGAAAAAAGGAGGGACTTTCTTGTCTATTACACCGAAGTTTTGCGAACAGCACTTTGGCGCGCGGCTGCGCGCCATTGCGGCAGACTTGCACAGCCACCCTGAGCTCAGCTTTGAAGAGACGCGCACCACACAAAAAATTCTGGAAACCCTGCAAACCCTGCCCGGCGTCGAGGTTTTGGCCGTAGGCGCCAAAACGGGCGCGGTGGCGCGCCTGGCGGGCGGGTCCGGCCCGGCCGTGGCCCTGCGGGCCGACATTGACGCCATTCCCCAGCACGAGGTCGTGCAGCGGCCGGATGCCTCTGTATACGAGGGCAAAATGCACGCCTGCGGGCACGACATCCACACCACCGCCCTTCTGGGCGCGGCCATGGCCCTGTGCGAAAAAAAAAGCGCCCTGCGCGGCGATGTATATTTCGTGTTCCAGCCCGCGGAGGAGGCGCTTTCCGGCGCAAAATACCTGGTGGAGCAGTGCGGCCTGTTCCATGCTATCCGCCCCGCGGCCATGTTCGGCCTGCACAATTACCCCGAACTGCCGCTGGGTACCGTGGGGGTGAAGCAGGGCCAGCTAATGAGCTATAAGGACGTGTTCGAGCTGCGCTTTGTGGGCCGCAGCGGGCACAGCAGCATGCCGCAGAAGAACATCGACCCCATCGTGGCTGCCGCGGCATTCATCCAGTCTGTGCAGACCATCACCAGCCGCAACGTGGGCCCGCTGGAGGCCGCTGTGGTCTCCATCTGCCAGGTGCACGCGGGCACGCCGCGCAACCTGGTGGTGGACGATGTGCTGCTTTCGGGCAATATCCGCACACTGGACGAGGCCGTGCGCGCGCGCGTGCTGCAGCGCTTTGAACAAATTGCCCGCGGCACGGCAGACGCCTACGAGTGCCGGCTGGAAATGGACGTGCACCCCATTGTGCCCGGCGTGAACAACCCGCCCGAATTATACCGCATCGCGCTGGCCGCCGCCGGGGCCTCGCTTGGCAAAGAGGCCGTGGCCCAACCGCCCGTGAACCTTGCCTCGGAGGATTTCTCCGTATACGCCCGGCATGTGCCCGCTTTCTTCTACTTTCTCGGCTCCGGCGCGCCGGGCAGGCCGCTGTACTCCTGGCACAACGCCCATTTTCACCCGGATGAGCGCGCCCCCATTTACGGCGCGGCGCTGCTGGCGCAAAGCGTGCTCTCGGCGCAGGCCATGCTGTAAGCGGGCAGCCCGCCCATGCCGGAAAAGGCGGCCGTTCAGTCGGGAGGCCGGTGAGGCGGCATGCCCGCCGGATGAGAGGCTTTGCATGCAGCAGCGGCGCCAATTTCATTTGGAAGCAGGGGCTGCGGTTTAAGGCAGGCGCGGTTTCGCAATGCAAAGCGCCCGCTGGCGGCGGCCGGGCCAAAAAACGCCCCTGCCACGGCAGGCAAAGCAGCCCCCAGTGCAAAGCGGCTTTGCCCCGCAAGCTTCCATGCAAAAGGCAGCAGTCAAGCTCCCCTAAGAGGGTGGCTTAACACACGGCCTATAAGGCTGTAATACAGGCCAGCGCCTAAATGGCGCTGGCCTTTGCTTCTGCCCAGGACACGGTGGTTTGATTACTTGCTGCCCTTAAAAGGCTCTTCGTATTCCTTTCGCCTTAAGCTATCTTCTGCCTGGCCTTGCTTTTCTTGTCCGCGTATGTATTTTGCTACAGTTGCTGTATTGATTCCTAGCGCGCTTGCGTAATACCTCGCCGCCCAAAAATTTCTGTTCTCAAACCTGTATTTCAAGTTTGCGTGCCGCCCGAATACCATCATGGCGCTTTTCCCTTTGAGATACACCACGATTTGCGGGACACTATATGGGGGCGGCACACTCACCGGCAAGTGGATGTGGCCGGGCATCATGCACCCCTCTATAATCTCTATCTCTTTCCTTTTACACAAATCTTTTATGATTCCCTGTATATCCTTCCGTAGCCCGCTGTATATTATTTTTCTCCTATACTTCGGTGTAAATGCTATCGTGTTCTGCATCACACACTTCACCACAGGGCAGACTCATATGAAACATGATTTTTCCGTTTTGATGAATCCATGGGCCAGATTTGTTTAGATTACTATAGACAAAACGATGCGATATTTGCATATCTGTTTTGTGTGCTAAACGATTCGCCATAGAGAAATATCCTTTCTGTTTTTATTTGGTGGCCCGAACTCTCACCATTCTTTCAGAAAGGTTGTTTCTTCGCTTAAGCTTTCATCTCACCCGCATAGCGGGTGTTTGTTCTGGCGCCGCTTGCACGGCGCCGCCTCTTTTCGCTGAAGCACTAGTAGGCCCCCGGCATAGCCGGAAGCTTGTGTAGGCCCCGGGAGGGCATACTCTACCGGCAAGCCTCTCAAGAGGCACTGAAAAGATCCGCCGCCTGCATCACTTGCCTTACGGCCCGTAAACAGGCGCCGTTTATCCAAGATTATCTTTCTGGCAATCGTAAAGTTGTTAATCTCTTCTCGTTTCGCTCAATGCTGGAAGCGAAAGCTTTTTTACTCTCCCCAGCTCTTCTGGGGGATGGCGTTTCGCTGAAGCTGACCAAAACAAGGAAAAAGCCCCTTCCGGCGGGAAGGGGCTTTTTCCTTTGAAAGAAAGCTGGCGGCAGCGCCGCTGGCTCCAAAAAGCTTTTACGCTGCCCGAAAAAATATTTGGGCAAAGCGGGAAGCCGTCAGTAAACCGGGATAAAAGCGGGAAATGAAGGCAGGGGCATGCTGAAAGAAAAATGCCCCACTGCTATTTTAACGGCAGCAGGGCACTGTATGCAGTGGAAAATTATAAGTGAGCCCATAAGCCCGGCCGATAAAAGGCCCTAAGGCGGCGTGTGCAGGCCACAGGCATTTGCCTGTAAGCCCTTGCCTGTGCCCCTGCCAAAGCGGGCAATAGGCTCAGGTGGCCTCCGGCTCGGCCCAGGCAAGGCTGCGGCCCACGGCCTTGTGCCAGCCCGCCAGCAGCTTTTCGCGCCCGGCGGCGTCCATGTCCGGCTCGTACAGCTTATCCAGCGTCCACTGGGCGCGTATTTCGTCCAACCCGCTCCACACGCCGGTGGCAAGGCCCGCAAGGTAAGCGGCGCCCAGGGCAGTCGTCTCGCGTATCATGGGGCGGCGCACCGTCTTATTCAGGATATCCGCCTGGAACTGCATCAGAAAACGGTCGCGCGAGGCGCCGCCATCCACATTCAGCTCTGCCATGTGGATGCCGGTGTCCTTTTCCATGGCGGCCACAAGGTCATAGCTTTGATATGCGATGGATTCCTGCGCGGCGCGGATGATGTGCTCGCGCGTGGTGCCGCGCGTCAGCCCCACAAGGCAGCCGCGGGCATACATATCCCAATAGGGTGCGCCAAGGCCCGTGAAGGCGGGCACCAGATACACGCCGCCCGTGTCGGGCACCTTCTGGGCATAGTATTCCGCATCGCGCGATTCGGTAATGAACCGCAGCTCGTCGCGCACCCACTGTATGACGGCGCCGCCCACGAACACGCTGCCCTCCAGCGCATACTGAACCCTTCCGCCAAGGCCGATGGCAATGGTGGTAAGCAGGCCGTTCCGGCTGCGGTACAGCTTTTCACCTGTGTTCATCAGCAAAAAGCATCCCGTGCCATAGGTGTTTTTTGCCTCGCCCGGGGCAAAGCACGTCTGGCCGAACAGCGCGGCCTGCTGGTCGCCCGCAATGCCCGCGATGGGCACCTCCACGCCCTGGATATTCACCGTGCCGTACACCTTGCTGGAATCGCACACTTCGGGCAGCATGCCCATGGGGATGCCCAGCCGGCGGCAAATGGCCTCGTCCCAGCACAGCGTTCGGATGTTGTACAGCATGGTGCGGCTGGCGTTGGTATAGTCCGTCACATAGGTGCGCCCGCCCGTCATTTTCCAGATGAGCCAGGTGTCCACCGTGCCGAACAAAAGCCTGCCCGCTTCAGCCTTTTCGCGCGCGCCGGGCACGTTGTCCAATATCCATTTTATCTTCGTGCCGGAGAAATAGGCGTCTATCAGCAGGCCGGTGTTCTCTTTCACATATTCCGTAAAGGCCGCATCCTTTTTCAGCTGCTCGCACAGCGCGGCCGTGCGGCGGCACTGCCACACAATGGCATTGTAAACAGGCTTGCCTGTTTCCTTATCCCACACAATGGTGGTCTCGCGCTGGTTGGTGATGCCGATGCCTGCAATATCCTGTGGCAGAATGCCGCTTTGCGCCAGCACCTCCATTAATACGCTGTACTGGCTGGAGTATATTTCCATGGGGTCGTGCTCCACCCAGCCGGGCTTTGGGTAGTGCTGGCTGAATTCGCGCTGCTCCAGCGCCACGATGTTCTGCCCCTTGTCGAAGATGATGCAGCGGCTTGAGGTGGTGCCCTGATCCAGTGCAATGACATACTGCTTCATATTGTGTGCCTCCTTTTTGCTGTGCAGCCTGCCGCGCAAAACGGCGCGCTGTGCATTTTTACATGTGCCATACGGCGTGGCATGTGGTGGACACCGCCGCCGCGCCCGCGCGCAGGGCGGCCAGCACGTCGTCTTTATATTTGATAAGCCCGCCCGCTATCACCGGGGTGGCATAGCGCTCGCTTATCTCGGTGATGACACGCGGCATAATGCCCGGCAGCACCTCGATAAAATCCGGCTTGCCCACACTGAGCTGCCCGGCCAGGCTGCTGATAGACATAGAATCCAGAATAAAGGCGCGCTGCACGGTAATGAGCTTCAAATGGCGTGCTCGGCGCACCAGCGGCGGGCGCGTGCTGATAATGCCGTCCGGCACGCACAGGGCCTTCAGCGCATCCACGGCTATTTCGCGGTTGCCAAGGCCCTCTACAAGGTCGGCATGCACCAGCGCCACCTTGCCCGCAGCCTTCACGCGCTGCACCAGCCCCGCAATGCTGAGAATGGTGCCGAACAGAAAAAACACTACCTCACATTCACTTTCCAGCGCGGCGGCTAGGTCCTGCTCGTTTTTTACTGCCGCTATCACCGGGCAGCTTGCAATGCGTTCCCTTATTTGTTCCAAAATGCAGCGCTCTCTTTCCATTGGGCGCCCCGGAAAGGGGGCGACTTTGACAAAAATAAAACAAACAAAAAGGAGCTTCACGAACTTGTGTTCGCCAGGCTCCTTCACTCATCTGAACATCTCTATTATTGCAGATGCCGCCGCATCTGTAAAGTGGGGCCGGGGCCAAAAATGTAAAATCGGCATTTTTACAAAAACTGTGTAGCACTTTTTGTAGCTTTGCATGATTTTCAAAAACCATCTTGACACAGAATTATGCATTTGATATGTTGATATTGACAAACTGCTTTCCGAGAACAGAGAAACGGGGCATGAGGGCGCGCAATACGCGGCCTTTAGCCCCGTTATTTTTGTGGCCGGAAAAGAATATATGATAAATGACGGGGTGTGAAGTCCGGCTGTCAGCCGGTAGATAGGATATTTGGAACCATGAAAAGGAGGAATTGACCGTGGAAAAAACGAAACACAAGCGTTCGGCTGTTTTCTGGCTGTGTATTGCATTGGTGTTGTGCCTTATCAGTGCTATAGGTGCATCGTTGCTGCAGACAGATTTTGGCAATGTGCAAATCATTAAATTCAAAATTCCAACTGATAACGGGAAATGGCTCTCAGGAAATTTATTCCGCCCTGTTTCCGCCACGGCCGAAAACAAGGTGCCTATCGTAATCACCAGCCATGGTTATCTGAACAATAACCAAATGCAGGATATCAGTGCCATTGAGCTCTCGCGGCGCGGTATTGCGGTGATTGCCATGGACGCCTATTTCCACGGCGATTCCAGCTCGTCCTCTGCGTCATACCAAGATTCCGGCGTGATAGAGGGAATGGGCATGATTCCTCTGGTAGAGTTTGCCTATTCCCAGCTGGATTGGGTGGACAATACGAAAATTGGTGTGATGGGGCACTCCATGGGCGGCAGCAATACATGGAACACGGCCCGCCATTATGGCAGGCTTTATATGCAGGCCCTGGAAGATGCGCAGGCGCCGGATTCCGACGGTGGGAAAACAATCACGGAGGAAGAGCAGGCATATGCCGATTCTGTGAACAAGGTGGCGGCTGCGTTTCCAACATCCTCTGTGAGAAATACCACGGATGAAGTCATGGCTGAAATACATTGTAACTTTGGCACCAATTTTGGCTTTTATGATGAAGGCGCGTATCGTTGCGTGAATGGAGACGGCGATTTGCACGATGCGCCGGAGGCGCTGGCTATCATCAACTCTATCCTGCCGGAAAGTGAAAAGCTGACCGGTACCATTGAAATTGCCAAAATGTACGGCAACCCAGCCGATGATACCCTGCGCGTAGTGTATAATCCGCACGAAATACACCCCTGGCAGCATTTTTCTACCGAGAGTGCAGGTTATACGGTGGATTTCTTTACCACTGCATTTCAAATGGAAAACCCAATCCCCAGCAGCAACCAATATTGGCTGTGGAAAGAGCTGTTCAACTGTATCGGCCTTGTTGGGGCAGCGCTTCTTATTGTGCCATTGGCCACCCTGCTGTTAAAAGTTCCTTGTTTTGCATCTCTGGCAGGCGAGGAGCCGAAGAAGCTTCCAGCCCTCACCACAGCAAAGAGCAAGGCCTTCTTCTGGGGAAGCTGGTGCCTGAGCTGGATCATTTCATGGCTGTCCTTTATTCCCATCGGCAAGCTGGACCAGTACATTTTCCCCGAGGTCACGAACCGGGGCCTCAGCAACTGGTTCCCGCAGCCCACTACGAATTTTATTCTGCTGTGGGCAGTGTTCAACGGAATTGTAGGGCTCGCCCTGTTCTGGCTGTCGTACAAGTTTGTGGGCAGCAAGAACGGTGTTGTTCCCAGCGAAATGTGGGGCATCAAAATCAGCCTGAAAGATTTCTTCAAAACGCTTGCGCTGGCTGTGTGCGTATTCATCGGCTTCTATTCCACGGTGATGTTCTCACAGTACTTCTTCCAGACGGATTACCGCATTTGGACGCTGGATATCCGCGCCTTTACGGTGGATAAATTGTATGTGGCACTTCAATACTGGCCTCTGTTCTTCATCTTCTATTTGGCGAATTCCATTTCCATCAACTCTTCCAGCCGTGTGGCAGGGCAGAAAGAAGGCTTCAACCTGTTTATCTGTGCGCTGGGCAACTCGCTTGGCGTTATCATTCTGAATGCCATCCAGTACGGCACGGTATTTGCTACCGGCGTGCCGCACTGGCAGGAGGACTGGTTGCGTCCGCTGGTCATCGTCCCGCTTATCGTCCAACTGTTCGTAGCGGCATATATCGGCCGTTATCTGTTCAAACGCACCGGAAAGGTATGGCTGGGGGCCATGGTAAATACACTTATTATTGTGATGATGGGTGTTGCCAACACCTGTACGTTCCTGCCCTTATAAAACAGAACGAGGGGCGGGCGGAAATGTCTGCCCGCCCCTTGCTTTTTACTCAAAAGGGTGTTATATTAAAAAACAGGAAAACTTGATATTCTGCAAAGAGAAAGAGCAAAGCAGATACGCCGCCCGTTTTGGGCCGTGTTTCGCTTGCTCTTTTTTATTTTATCCAAAACAGTGGGAGGCGTACCTTATGTACGACGTCATCATCATCGGCTGCGGCGTGGTGGGCGCGGCCACGGCGTACCAGCTGGCCAGATACCGGCTGCGCACCCTGGTGCTGGAGGCCCAGAACGATGTGGCCAACGGCACCACCAAGGCGAACAGCGCCATCATCCACGCGGGGTACGACCCTGAGCCGGGCACCCTGATGGCCCGGCTGAACGCAGAGGGCAACCGCATGGCGGGCGAGATATGCGAAAGGCTCGGCGTACCCTTTGCACGCGTGGGCAGCCTTGTGCTGGCCTTCAGCGAGGCCGAATGCAAAACGCTGGAGACGCTTTTGCACCGCGGGCAGGCAAACGGCGTGCCGGGCCTGCGCATTCTCAGCGGGGCCGATGCGCGCGCCATGGAGCCGAACCTCAGCGAAAACGTGCTGGCCGCCTTGCACGCGCCCAGCGCGGGCATTGTGAACCCGTGGGAATTCGCCCTTGCCATGGCCGAGACGGCGGTGGAAAACGGCGTGCAGCTTTGCCTGCAAAGCCCTGTCACCGCCATTTGCAGAACAGAGAGCGGCTTTCGCGTGCAGACGCCGCACGGCGCATATGAAGCGAAATATGTGTTCAACGCAGCGGGGGTACAGGCAGACGAGGTGCACGCCCTGCTGGAAGACCCCGGCTATGCCATAACCCCCAGCCGCGGCGAATACTACCTGATGGATAAAAGCCAAGGCATGCAGGTGGGGCGTGTCATCTTCCAGTGCCCGAACCAAAATGGCAAAGGAGTGCTGGTGGCGCCCACCGTGCACGGCAACCTTATTGTGGGCCCCAATGCCGAGCCTACGCCCGACAGGCGAAACCTTGGCACAACGGGCGCGGGCCTTGCCTATGTGCGCGAAACGGCCCTGCGCAGCGTGCCGGGGCTGAACTTCCGCGAGAATATCCGCAATTTTGCGGGCCTGCGCGCCATCAGCACGCGGGATGACTTCATTTTGGAGGAAAGCGCGGCCTTCCCGGGCTTTTTCGATTTGGCGGGCATCAAATCGCCCGGCCTTACCAGCGCCCCGGCCATCGGCGCCATGGCGGCGCAGCTGCTGCGCGAAAAAGGCGTGAGGCTGGAGGAGAACCCGGCCTTTCACGAAAGGCGCCGCACCGCCTGCTTTGCATCGCTGAGCGCCGAAGAGAAAAACGCGCTGATACAAAAGGACGCGCGCTATGGCCGCGTGATATGCCGCTGCGAGACCATCACCGAGGGTGAGATCGTGGCCGCGCTGCACAGCGCCATTCCTCCGCGCAGCCTGAACGGCGTGAAGCGCCGCTGCAATGCGGGCATGGGCCGGTGCCAGGGCGGCTTCTGCGGGCCGCGCGTGCAGGCCATCATTGCGCGCGAGCTGGGCATTCCGCAGCAGGACGTGCTGATGGACCAGGACGGCACTTATATCATCACCGGCGAAACCAAACAGGGCAGAGGGGGCGTGCAGGATGCTTGACCTTATTGTGATAGGCGGCGGCCCGGCAGGGCTTGCGGCGGCGTGCCGCGCGTGGGAGGACGGGCTGCGCCGTATTTTGGTACTGGAGCGGGACAAAGAGCTTGGCGGCATTCTGAACCAGTGCATCCACAACGGCTTCGGCCTGCACCGCTTTCAGGAAGAGCTTACAGGCCCGGAGTATGCGGGGCGCTTTATCGGCATGCTGCGCGATACAGGCGTGCAGGTGCAGCTGGACACCATGGCCCTGCAGCTTGTGCCCGGCAAAGCAGGCGCGCCGCACACGGTGCACTGCGTCAGCGCGCAGCACGGCTATCAGGTGCTGGAAACGGCCGCTGTGGTGCTTGCCATGGGCTGCCGCGAGCGCACCCGCGGCGCTATCTCCATTCCGGGCGAGCGCCCCAGCGGCATCTTCACCGCGGGCGCGGCCCAGCGCTATATCAATATGGAGGGCTATATGGTGGGCCGCCGCGTGGTCATACTGGGCAGCGGCGACATCGGCCTTATCATGGCGCGCCGCATGTCGCTGGAGGGGGCCAAGGTGCTGGCCTGTGTAGAGCTGATGCCCTATTCCGGCGGCCTGACGCGCAATATTGTGCAGTGCCTGCACGACTATGACATTCCGCTGTATCTCAGCCATACCGTCACCGACGTCAGAGGCCATGACAGGCTGGAACAGGTGACGGTGAGCCGGGTGGATGAACAGCGCAGGCCCATCCCCGGCACAGAGATGGTGTTTGACTGCGACACCCTGCTTTTAAGCGTGGGCCTTATTCCGGAAAACGAGCTGACGCGGCAGGCGGGCATCTGCATGGATGGGCGCACCAGCGGCGCCGTGGTGTACGAGAATATGGAGACGAGCGTGCCGGGCATTTTTGCCTGCGGCAATGTGGTGCATGTGCACGACCTTGTAGATTATGTCTCCGCAGAGAGCGAGCGCGCGGGCGCCGCGGCCGCGGCCTATGTGCAGGCTGCCCGGCCGGCGGCGGGCGGCGCCGTGCTGGAGGTGAAAAACGGCGCGGGCGTCAGCTATACCGTGCCGCAGCATGTGCGCACGGGCGCACAGAAGGCAGAGGTGTTCTTCCGTGTGAACCGCGTGCTCGGCGCCTCGCGCATCGTAGTGCAGGACGGCGCGGGCACGCAGATAGCCCAGTACAGGCGCGAGCACATGGCCCCGGGCGAGATGGAACATATCGTGTTGCCCGCGGCGCTGCTGCAAAAGGCGCAGGGCGCGCTTACCCTGCATGCACAGGAGGTGGCACAGGCATGAAAGAGCTTATCTGCATTGTATGCCCCAAGGGCTGCCATTTGAAGGTGGACGAGGAAAACGGCTGCGCCGTCACAGGCAACGGCTGCCCGCGCGGGGCGGAATACGGAAAAAACGAGCTTCTGCACCCCACGCGCGTGCTCACCAGCACCGTAAAGGTGGCAGGCGGCCTTCACCGGCGCCTGCCGGTAAAAACCAGCGCGCCTATCCCCAAGGGCATGCTGTTTGAGGCCGTCCGCCTTCTGGACGAGGTGCGGCTGGAGGCCCCTGTGAAGGCCGGGCAGGTGGTAGTGCCCAACGTGCTGGGCACAGGGGCGGACATTGTAGCCACCCGCAGCATGGAAAAGGCACGGTAAAGCCGGTGTGTCAGCAGAAAACAACGGCTCTGTCTTGGAATTTTGACATATGATGCGTTCGGAAAGGCCCCGCATGCCTTTATGGCTTGCGGGGCCTTCCTTTTCTGCATCTGATGCTCCGGGGCCGCGGGGGCAAAAGCAATGCCGCCGCAGCCCTGCGAGAGGGCGGTCTGTTCAAAGGTGCTGATGAAGCTTTTGCCTGCTTGGGAAGGCAAAAAATGCTTTGCGGCAGGAAATGAGCAGCCTTGGTAACGGCGCGGGAGAAGCGCCGCCTTCTGTCTTGCGGCAGGGCGGGCTATGATGCAAGGCGAAAATTTTCCAGCAAGGCCGCGCCTGCTCCGGCAAAGTCTGCCTGTTGCAGGAGGACGCTTTTTTTTCACAAGGCCGCGCCTGCTCCGGCAAAGTCTGTCTGTTACAGGCGAGTGTTTTTTCGCGAAGCCGCGCTGCCTTTGGTAAAGTTAAATTTGCCATAAAGGGGTATTTTGCTTTGCAAAAGTGCCCTGCCTTTGGCCTGTCAATATCTTTGACGCCGTAATGGTCCAAAACCGCCCGCTTTCTGGCGGCGGTTTCTTACGGTATACCGGATGAGCCAAAATTGATTTCTCCCGCCGGGCGGAAAGGCGGTTCCCGTCCTCGTGCGCTGCGGCGGATGCAGAGAGTAAAAGGCAAACGCCTGCTGCACGGCTTTGGCTTTGGCCGCGTAGCAGGCGCTTTTGCTTGGGAGGGAAAAGCAGAACGAGCCACGCCGGCGGAGACGCCCTGTAAAGGAGTCTGGTCTTCGGCCTCCTGCGAGGCAGCCGGCAGTGCGCTTTCGAAAATGGGTGCGCCCTTTCCACAGCAGCCAGCCGCAAATTTGCAGACTGCATGGTATGTGGCGCGGGCGAGGTCGGTTTCGGCGCGCGCCGAGAAATACCCGCTGGGAACAGGTCCCTTGCGGAGGCCGCGCTTGTAAAAAGCCGAGCCGCCGCCTGTTATGGCAGGCAGCGGCGCGGCATGCACTGTCCGTCTGCCCGTGGGGCAGCGTTCAGCCAATGACCTTTATCCTTTTCCATTTTCCCTGGCGGTAGCGTGCAAGGAAAAATACGGCGCGCACCACCCAGTCTGCTATCATGGCCAGCCATACGCCCAAAAGGCCAAGTCCCAGTCCCCATTCACAGGCCAGCACATAGCTCAGCGCCACACGGCATGCAAACATGCTGCACAGCGACACGCCCATGGTAAACACGGCGTCGCCAGCAGCACGCAGCGAGTTCGGCAGGGTAAAGGCCATGGGCCAGAACAGCACGTTGCCCACGGCGCAGGCCCGCAGCACCTGCGCGGCCTCCTGCACGGCCTGCGGGCTGAGGTTGAACCAGGACGCCAGCGTGTCTGCAAAGAAGAACAGCCCGGCGCTCATCACCAGCATGCACGCGTAGCTAGCGCCCACAAGGCGCTTTGTGTAATGGGTAGCCTGCCCCGTTTCGCCCGCGCCCATGCAGCGGCCCACCACGGTGATGATAGCAAGGCCGATAGACATGCCTGGCACGTTGACAACGCCCGCAATGCTGTTGGCAATGGCGTTGGCCGCCACAGCAGAGGTGCCGAAGGTGGCAATGAGGTTCAGCACCACCAGCTTGCCTGCCTGAAACATGCCGTTTTCCAGCCCGTTGGGGATGCCCACAAACAGAATGCGCTTTACCATATCACCGCGGAATTCAAAGCGGAACACACCCTCCACGCGCACGGTGTTGTTTTTATGCCCCAGCAGGGCCATAATGATGACAGCAGCGGCAATGCGCGACACAAGCGTGCCGATGCCGGCGCCTGCGGCGCCCATGCCGAAGCCGTAAATAAGCACGGCATTTACTGTAATGTTGACGATGTTTACAATAAGCGAGCAGAACATGGACACATTGCTGTTGCCCATGGCGCGGAACAGCGCCGAGCCTGCATTGTAAATGCCCATCAGGGGGTAGGCTGCGGCCGTGAGCAGAAAGTAGACAAGCGCGCTGTCCATCACATCCTGTTCCACATGCCCGAACAGAAGTGTGAGGATGTGCTGCCGGAATATGAGGGCGCCAGCCATCAGAAACACGGACACAGCCGTCATGGTGTATAAAAGCTGCTTTGAGGCAAGCTTTGCATTGCCGCTTTCCCGGCGGCCCAGATACTGGGCCACCACCACCGCGCCGCCGGTGGAAAGCGCAGAGAATATCTGGATGATGAGTGTATTGATATTGTCCACCAGCGACACACCGGACACAACGGCCTCGCCCGAGGTGGTTACCATCACGGTGTCCGCCATGCCCACCGTCATCAGCAAAAATTGCTCTATTACAAGCGGGATGACAAGGCGCAGCAGCTCGCTGCGCGTGAAAAGGGGCCGGCCGGCGCCCTGTTCCTTCCCCGGCATAAGGGGCATCTCCTTTATAAAATTTTTATCTGATACGGTTTTATTGTACTACTCCTTTGCAGAAATGCAAGCGCAGGGGCAAAAATGCCAAAGAACAGAAAACAGCCCACCGCAGGCGGGCTGTTTTTGTCTGGGCGGAATGGGCGCGGCCTAGCGCAGCAGGAAACCTGCCAGCAGGTAACCCGCGCAGCTGACAGCCATTCCTATCAGGCCGTACGGAAGCTGGGTGACGGCGTGCTCAATGTTGTCTATCTTCGTCATGCCGGAGGTGAACACTGTCACATCACAGTAAAAACACACATGCGCACCGAACGCCGCGCCGGACACGATGGCCGCCAGCACCAGTATCATATTTCCCTCCAGGGCAGCGCACAGCGGAATGACGATGGCCGCCACAGCCAGTGTGGCGCCCCAGTTGCTGCCAGAAGCAAAAGTGAGGATGGTGCAGGCAATAAAAGTAATAAATGGCAGCAGCGTCGGGCTCATAAACGGGCGCGCTGCAGCCACCACATATTCCGGCAGGCCAATGGCCACCAGAGAGTCGCGCACCATATAGGCTGCAAACACAATAACAATCATACCGGCCATATCTTTGATACCGTTCATGCAGGCGCTCATCATCTGACCCCAGCCTGCTGTATGCAGGGCAAGGCACAGGGCTGCCAGTACGGCCAGGGTGAGGATGCAGGCGATGATAACATCACCCGTGGCCAGCACAGCGGCAATGAAACAGCCCAGCGGCACAAGAAAGCAGGCCATCTGCCTTGCGCTGCCTGCGGCAGCCTGCGGGGCGTCCGGTTCGCCAGTGTTCAGTGCCCGGCTCTCAGGGCCGTACAGCTCGCCTGTCTCTGCCGCGCGGCGGTACGCCGTTTTCATAGCCCCCATCGGCTTCAGCACGCCCATGCAAAGAAGAAGGGGAATAAGCAGGGCGGCCCAGCCGTAAAACAGGTAAGGGATCGTGCGGACATATACCTGCATGGGGCTGCCCAGTGCTGCCACCTCGGCATAACCTGCAAATACCGATTGATAGAAGATGGCCCAGGTGCCGAACGGGATAAGGATGCACATAGGAGATGCCGTGGAATCTGCAATATAGGCCAGCATGGCGCGCGGTATCTTATTCTTGTCGTACAGGCGTGTCATGGTGCCGCGCACGGCAATGCTGGTGAAATCATCTATGAACAGCAAAAGCCCTATCAGCCATGTAAGCAAAAGTGTGCGCCGCTGGCTGGTGGCAAATTTCATCAGCCTGTCTGCCACCGCGCGGGTAGCGCCCGCGGCAGACCATATGCCCAGAATACATCCGAACAGCGCCACGAACAGGGCGTACCACACGGTGTCCTCATCACAGCCTACGGTGTACATCAAATCGATAAACCCGGCAAGGAACCCCGTTTTATATTGCAGGATGCAGCACAAAAGCGCCCCGGCAAGCAGGGAAGAAGTGGTGTTTTTTGTCTTGATAGCCATTGCGATGATGACAAGCGGGGGCAGAAGTGTCAAAGCCCCAAGCTCCATGCAGGTCACGCCCCTTCCAAAAAGATATCGTGCAAAATTTTCAGCTGGCAAAAAGCTCCTATTTTTTCTTGGCTTTGCCGGTATATTTATATGGTATACCCAGATGTGGGCGCAATCAATTATTGAATCATGTTATCTTTATGCAGGGCGCATAACAAAAATTTGTAAAAGGGGGGCGCCGTACGGCCCGGCCTGTATAGCGCACAAAAAAGGGCGCCCCACTGGTGCGGGGCGCTCGGTGCATACTGGCGTCATCTTTTTTTGATAAGCTGAAGCAGCTCTTCATAAGAGTTGATATTCAGCTTTTTATAAATATTATCAAAATGTTTGTTCAGCGTGTTCTCCGTGATAAAGAGCTTATCACACAGCTCGCTGCGCAGCACATGGTTGCGGATGCAGTCGATGATTTCACGCTCTCGTTTTGTCAGGCACGTTACAGAGAGCACGGCCCCGGCCGGCCCGCCCTGCTGCATGAATACCTGCCCCAGTCCGTCTGGATAAAGGGCGTGGGCGCGCAGGCAAAGGTGGCGGTTTATTACCCGCAGCACCTCCAGTTCCTGAATGGAAAAATCTTCGGCGTCCTTTGGGCGGTATAGAAAAATAGCGCCGTAATAAATGCCCTCGCACCATATTACCATGCCCACGCTGTGATACAGGCCAATGGGCTCCATCCAGTTCTTCATGAAAACGGATTTTTCACGCAGGCCGTCTGGAATGATGTCAGATTCACGGAACACCTCTGCCGCACAGGTGCTGGTGTACCAGTTGATGAAGTCCAGCCGGGAATACTTGTCCATGTAAAGCCGCAGGTGTTCGGGCGGTATTTCATTGCTTTTGAAATTAAAACTGACATTAAGGCCGTCTTCACTGCGAAGCAGGTAAGTAAGCGAATGCGAATACGGCACAAGCTCTTTCACAGCCCTCAAAACGGTGCCGAACAGGTCGTCGAACGGTTCGTTGTAAATGGCGGCGGTAAGCTCGTTCAGGCAGTACCACTGCGCGCTGCTGATGCCGTGTTCCATTCATCTGCACCCCTTTTTTACCGTATGCACAGCCCGCCGCCGAAAATGCCCCTGCGCCTGAGAAGCCGTGCCTGTGTCAAACCGACGGTTTTATGCTAACAAATATACAAAGTCATGTCAAGGTGAAAACCGGGCTTACAAATAACATTATAAGCTGTTTTACTAAAAATTGATTACTTTAATATTATAATTCTGTGTGATTGTAACATTAAAAGCGTCCGGCTAAAATGAAAAGCACAGGCAGGGCGGCTGAAAGCCCTGCAAAAGAAAAAGAAATGAGGTCGCTTTTTTATGAAACCAGTGAAAAACTTTATGGACTGCTGGGATTATTCTAATGAAGAGCTCCTGGCGCTGGCAGACCTGATCCGCCGCCTGAAAAAGGACGCTTATGAAGGCACGGTGCCCAAGCTGCTGAAAGGGCAGTCGCTTGCCATGATTTTCAACGGAAATTCCACCCGCACACGCGTGTCCTTTGAGGTGGCCGCCCAGCAGCTGGGCGCGCACGCGCTGTTCCTCACAGGCGGGCCGGAGGGCGAGCTGCACCTTGGCAAACGAGAGACCATTGGCGACACTGCGCGTGTTATCTCCAGCATGGTGGACGGCATTGCCATGCGCTGGCGCAATACAAAAGAGATGGAAGAATTTGCTGCGCAGTGCAGCGTGCCGTTTTTCAATGGAATGGACCACACCCGTCACCCTACACAGACGCTGTGCGATTTTGTCACTATTCTGGAGCATCTGCCCGAAGGCAAAACACTGAAGGATATCCGCCTCACCTTTATAGGCGCCACCGGCGTGCGCGAAACATCGGCCAACGACCTTGCCAAGCTTCTGCCGCGCTTCGGCGCCACTGTGGTGCTGTGCAGCCCGGAAGGGCACACGCTGGGCGGAGAAAAAGACAACAATCCGGAATGGATGATCCAGCGCAGCCTGGCCTGCCGCGAACAGGCGGTAAAAGAAGGCGGCGGCCGCATCCTCACGCTGCACGACCCCGTAGAAGCTGTGCAGGGCGCCGATTTTGTCTATACCGGCTGCTTCTGCTATGAGGGCACTGAGAGCAAAAGTGATTTTGAATATTTCCAAGAGGTGTTCCTCGACAAGGGCTTCCAGGTGAACAAAGCTCTGCTTGCACACTGCCCCGGTGCCAGAACCATGCACTATCTGCCCGCGCTGCGCGGCAAGGAAATGGATGATTACGCCATGGATTTCGAGGGCTCGCTTCTGTGGCAGCAGGCTGAAAACCGCCTGCACACCCAGCGCGGCCTGCTGGCATACCTGATGGGCCCGCGCACCAGCCAGCCCAGCGGTGCAGAACTGGCCGAGGAAGAATCTATCGTGCGGGAAAAGATAGACTACATGAACAAAAAATTTGGCGCCCAGCTTACGCACGCCACAGTTTGAACAGGCACCGGGGGCTGTGCGCCCGGTATCATATACAGAAAGAAAGGTTGGATGGAATATGTCGTCACATCTGCTGAAAACACTGCCCTGTGAGGATGGCTTCGTGATGCCTGCAGAGTTTGAGCCGCAGGCCGCCGTATGGCTGCTGGTGGGCGGGGCTTACTCTCACTGGCATAACGGCGGGTTCAAGATACGTGAAACACAGGTGAACCTGGCCAGGGCCATCAATGCCGCGGGCACCCATGTGAACATTGGTGTTCCCAATGACCTGTATCTGGAAACCGAGTACATCTTCGCCGGGCTGGACGTCTCTATCTACGAGATGTCGCTGGACAACTGCTGGCCTCGCGACAGCGGCGCTATCTATGTGAAAAACCGTAAAACAGGCGAAGTGCGCGGGGTGGATTTCAAATTTAACGCCTGGGGCGGCGATTCCACCGGCGCCATGATAAGCTATGCCAACGACGACCTGGCCGCGCGCAAGATGCTGCAGGCCACTGGGCACGACCGCTATAAAACCACCTTTGTGCTGGAGGGCGGCTCGATTATTGCAGACGGTGAGGGCACGGTGATTACCACAGAGAGCTGCCTGCTGAACCCGAACCGCAACCCCGGCCTGACAAGGCAGCAAATTGAGGAAAAGCTGAGGACTTACCTGGGCTTTGAGAAGGTTATCTGGCTGAACGAAGGCATCGATTTGAGCGCAGGCGAAACCGACGGCCATGTGGACGATATCTGCTCATTCATCGGGCCTGCCGAGGTGGTGTGCTGCTATACGGAAGACACCACCAATGAATACTATAAGGTGTTCAAAAACTGCTACGAGATATTGTGCAATTCCACAGATGCAAAGGGCCGCAAACTGAAGGTGCACAAGCTTACGGCGTGCAAGCCCTTCCGCATTACAAAAGAAGAGGCGGAAAATGTGCTGGTATCGCAGGGAGTTGGCCAGAACCCGGACGGAAAATGGCGCAAAGAGGGCGATTTTGCCGTGCCCAGCTATGCCAACTTCCTTATTACCAACGGCTCTATCATTTTTCCCGTCTATGGCCTGGATACTGATGAGGAGGCCGTGGCTTGCTTGGAGAAGATTGTGGCGGGCCGCTATACTGTGCGCCCGGTAAACGCGCACGAGATTGCGCTGTGCGGCGGCTCTATCCACTGCTTTACCCAGCAGGTGGCAAAGTAAGGCGCCCGTGCGCAGCAACACTATGCCCCGGCGGGAGAGATGGATGCCGCCGGGGCGCACAGGAAAGAGGAGGATGTTATGGAACTTGGTATCCTGACGCTGCTGCCACCTGTCGTCATCCTGCTGGTGGCGCTGAAGACCAGGAACACCACGTCTTCGCTGGTGGCAGGCGCGCTTTTATGCTGCGTGCTGCAATACAAAACAGGTTTTCTCACAGGCTTTATTGATTTGATGTACGCAGTGGGCTGTGACGAAGATACCACATGGTATGTGCTGTTTGTGGCATTATTTGGGTGTGTGCTGGGCATATGGGCCCACACGGGGGCCACACGTGCCCTGGCAGAGCAGCTTCAAAAATATGCCACCAACCAGCGGCGCACGCTGCTGCTCACCTGGGTGATTGGCATTCTGGTATTTATTGACGATTTCACGAGCATTGCCGTGCGCGGCACCATGACGAAGCTGTATGACAAAAATAAAATACCGCGCGCTATGCTCAGCTATATTACAGACGCACAGGCCTCGCCGCTGAATGCGCTGATCCCCATCGGCACCTGGGGCATTTTTTATCAGTCCGTATTTGCAGGTTACGAGGAAGTGGCCGCGCTGGGCGACAGCATGAGCGTATACAATTCTACCGTGCCTTTTATCTTCTATGGCTGGGTGTCTGTCGCCATTGCCCTGCTGGTGGCCCTGGGAGTTCTCCGGCCCATGGGCGCCATGAAAAAGGCATATGAGCGCGCGCAGACCACCGGCCGGCTGTATTCTGAGGAAAGCGCTGCGCTGAATACAGAGCAGGGGGAAGAAGCGCCGCTGGAGCCTGCCAAAACGAAAAAGCTGCTGGCCGGCTTCCTTGTGCCGCTGGCGGCATTCATCATCGTCGTGCTTATCAACGGCGATGTCATCCTGGGTTCGCTTGTTGCCATTGCGGCTGCACTCGTGCTGTTCCTGGTGCTGCGCCTGGCGCGCTGGACAGAGCTGATGAAGGCCTGCATGCAGGGCATTACCGATATGGTGCCCATGATTGTCATCGTATTCGCGGCCTATATGGTGCGCGACTCCCTCATCGCTGTCGGTATGCCGGAATATGTCATTTCCATTGCACGCCCGTTTATGAGCCCGGCACTGCTGCCCGTGCTTACCTTTGTAATTTGTGCGCTGCTTGCGTTCATGTCCGGAACCAACTGGGGGTCTACGCTTCCGGTGGCGGCCGTCGTCATCCCGCTGTGTGCTTCCGTGGGCGGCAATATGCCTATGGTGCTCTCTGCGGTTATCTCCGGCGCGGCATTCGGTGCGCATGCCTGCTTCTACTGTGATGTCACTATCTTTACCTCCGGCATGACGAAGATAGACAATATGGAACATGCCACCACACAGCTTCCCTATTGCCTTATTGGCGCCGGGGTTACCACAGTGCTGTATTTGGCGGCAGGCTTTTTATTCCTGTGATGCCCTCAGAGGGCTTGCCCTCCTGTCAAATGAAACGGCCCGGTTTTTACCGGGCCGTTTCATTTGTTGTAAAAAACCACCGGCCGTTGCCGGTGGTACGGAAAAGCTTAAGCTATGAAAAGAAGCTCCTTCTGGCAAAATGGAAGTGCGGCCTGACAACTGCACAAACCAACAGAAGGAGGCCATTCAATGAATGACAATAATAGTTTAGCGCATAGAAAATGGAATTGCAAATACCACATCGTGTTTGCGCCGAAATATCGGCGCAAACTGTTCTACAGAGGAAATCGAAAAGAGATTGGAGGGATTTTGAGACAGCTCAACGAATGGAAGGAGTAAAAATAGTAGAGGCAGAAATGTGCCCGGCTCACATCCACATGCTGGTGGAGATCCCACCGGAAATGAGTGTGGCAGGGTACATATTGGGGGTAGCAAGTAACAATTCTATGTAAGTGTCAGACCGTTATGCGCCTTGAGGCGCAGCCTGTATCATAGGGCTTTGCCCGTATCTGAAATACCGCCCGCTTCGCCGGGGGATTTTTATTAGGAAGCCCGCCAGCGATACAGATGGCGCCTTGCAAAAAACTTTCACTTCCGATATCTGGCGAAGCGGGCCGCCGTCGGCCGGACTTACTGGGCAAGAAAGCTTTTGGGAGGGAACCCCTTCTCTGGAACAGGGCTTTGCCCAGTTGCGGGCTGAGGGGCATGTGAGGCTGATGAAAGAAATTTCAGTGCGCCTTGCGCCGCCCGCCGCTCATAAGCCCTTACAGAGCCGAATTGAGCCCCGCTTAACCGTCGGCGACGGCTGTAAAGGCTTGCGTCAGCTGTGCGCCCTTGGGCGCATCCTCTTGCAGAGGCGCCTTTTTGCGGTAGTTTACCGAGACGTCTATATCGTTCTCCAAATTATATAAGATGTCCTCCAGCGGGGGGAAAAAGGAGGAAAGCGCCTCGCTGCGCACGTGGATGCCATCGTAAAAATCGGCATTCGTCAGGCCCATGGCATAGGGGTTGTAGCTGCCGTACACCGGCACGTCCAGCTGCTTTGCAATGCGGCGAATCAGCGGCTCTGTAGCCAAAAATCCGCTGTAATGCTCGGCATTTTCCATGGCATTGTCATAGGCGATAGGATGGTAGGGGGAAAGCAGGAACACCACGCGGATGCCCTTTCCCTGCAGATACTGCACGAATTTTGTGAACAGCTCAGTGCGCTCTTCCTCCGGCTTTTCATAATATTCCATGCGGAAGAAGTTGCCCGTCTGCTCCAGCGCGGCGGCGTCCACCGATTCCTGCGGCTGCGTGCGGAACGAACGGCTGTACACAATGCTGCCGTCAGAGCGCATTACCTCGGTGTCCTGCGCCATTACGTCACCCTCCACAGCCTGAGGCTTCACCACCTCGCCCTGGGCAGAGAGAAAGTATGTGAGGTTGCCCTGAAAATAGCTGGGGGAATACAGGGCCTCCCATTTCATGGTGGGGTCTTCGGTCTCGAAATCCGTCTCTATACCAAGGTCGCGCAGAAGAAATTCAGCATACAGGGCCTTGTCGCTGCGCGGGTCCACCGCGTCCTCGCCGCCGAACACCCAAGGGTCCACCCCGATGATGATGTTCTGCGGCACGGCGCCGCGCTGCTCGAATAGGTAATAGGTGCCCATCAGGTCATACATGTCCGCGCCCGTGATGGCACAGTTGTAAAAGCTGTCCGTCCCGAGCATCTCGCTGGATATCATCATCACACGGCTGGAGCCCAGGGCAATGGTGGCGGGCACATTCTCCATGTTGTGCACAAAGGTCTTGATGATCTTGCGCTGGCTGTTGTTCAGCCGCTCGGCTCCTACCACGTCGTGGCCGTTCAGCATCAGCTCCACCACATCGCGCAGCTCTTGGTCGCCCTGAAAATAGCCCTGGCAGTCCACCTTGAAATTGAACAGTACCATGAACAGAAAAAGGGGCACGAAGGCTGCTGCGCCGATGGCAAGGCGCCCGGCCCAGAAAAGCTTTTTCACCGGCCCGGGCAGCGTACTGCGGCGCCTCTTCGTTTTCTTTTCCATCTGCCGCGCCCCCTTTCAGAAGTTCTGGTAAATGAACGCCGATTTGCCGAACGCCCCGCAGAACAGAATCATGGCGGCCAGCGCATAATACAAAAGCCAGCGCAGCACAAGAGGGTAGCGGCGGATGAACTCGTGCATGGGCACGCCGAAGGCCTCCAGCCCCTCGGTGAAGGCAAGGCCCACCAGCAGCGTCAGCGTCATCTTCAAATCAAAGCCGATGGTTACCAGCACTTCGCGGAAGGCTTCGAAATCGGTGAATATGGCGCCCCAGCCGGTGAACAGGTGGCCGTATATCCAGGCCGCATCCTCAAAGGTGGCGGCCCGGAAGAACACGATGCAGCTTGTGAACAGCAGGTATGTACACGCCACCTTGAAAAAGGCACGCGTGGGCCTTGTGCGGTAAAGCGGGTTGTATTTTTCCACCTTTTTGCGCCAGCCTGCAGTGGTTTTTCCAACGCACATGTAAATGCCATTCAAAAGCCCCCACACCACATAGGTGAGGCTGGCACCATGCCACAGGCCGCTTGTGAGGAACACGACGACTTGGTTCAGATACTGGCGGAATTTACCCTTTCGGTTGCCGCCGAGGGGAATGTACAAATAATCGCGGAACCAGTTGGTGAGGCTGATATGCCAGCGCCGCCACAGCTCGGTAAAGCTGTGCGCGGCCAGCGGGCGGCGGAAATTTTCCATCAGGCGGATGCCGAACATCTCGCCCGCGCCGATGGCGATATCCGTACAGGCGGAAAAATCACAGTATAGCTGGTACGAGAAGAGCACACTGGCCAGAAGGAACACGGGGCCTGTATAGGCTTCCTGCCCCACGTTGCCATACACGGCGGCCACGATGACGCCGATGTTGTCCGCCACCACCAGCTTTTTGAACAGGCCCCATAAAATGCGGAACATGCCGCCGCAGAAGCGCCCGTATTCGAACGGCGCCGGCGAAGCAAGCTGCGGCAGGATGTGCTCGCCGCGCTCAATGGGGCCGGTGACGATGCAGGGGAAAAAGCTGACGAACAACGCATAGTGCACGATATTGTGCTCCGCGGGTTTGCCGCGGTATACGTCTATGGCGTATCCCAGCGCCATAAAGGCAAAATAGCTGATGCCCAGCGGCACGGCAAAGCCCGGCGCTGTAAAGGCGTCCTTTTGCCCAAACAGACCCCATAGCCCGTTCAGCCACTGCGTCACCATGCCGGCGTACTTGTAAAAGCCAAGGCTGCCAATGCACACGGCCACGCATACGGCCAGCACGGCTTTGCGCGCCGCAGGGCGCTGCGCGCGCTCCAGCACAAGGCCGGCGCCCCAGGTGGCGAGTGTGGCCGCGCAAAGCAGCACGATATAGCCCGCGTTGGCCGGGTCGTACAGGTAGAACACATAGCTGCAGCACAAAAGCCACGCAGCCCGCGCAATGCGCGGAAGGATATAATACACGAGTGCCGCAACCGCCAGAAATATGAAAAATGCAAGGGTGATGAAATTCATCGCAGCTTCACTCCGCCTCACACAAGGTTTGCGCGCCGCAACCGCGCTGTGCTGAACACCGCCCGCCGGGCGGCGTTATTCTGCCTCATCCGGCCCGTCTTCGCGCTGCGCAAGGGCCTGCTCCAGCTCGCGCACGCGCTTTTCCAGCAGGGCATTTTCCTGCGCAAGGCGCTTGAGCTTTTCTGCAAAGCCGGACACGATGGTGGAAAGGCTGAGCAGCAGCAAAAGCACAAAGGCCAGCACCAGCGTGAAAATGACGTTCACCGGCATTTCCATGTTCAGCCAGTCGCGCAGTACCAGCACAATATAGGGGAACACGGCAAATACCAGCAGCGCGCCGCCCGCCATCAGCCAGATAATGGAGTAGCGCACCATCAGCCGCCCCTTTTTCAGAAGCCACAAAATGACCACCAGGAACACCACGGCGCCAAGGAACATATCCAGCCGCAGCGTGAGGTTGATGTTGGGCACGTTCATGTGCGGCCTCCTTTCCGGCGCGGGCGTGTAAGGCGGTACACCACAAGGGCAATGCTCACCTTCACCATATAATATACCGAGCGCAGCGGGCTGATGGAGGACGTGCCGCCCATGCGCTCGGCCATCACCACGGGCGCCTCGCCCACGCGAAAGCCGTTCAGCACGGCCGAGATGATGGCCTCGGGCTCGGGGTAATCCTGCGCGTAGTTGCGCGCAAAAAATTCTGTCAGGCGCCTGCCGGTGGCGCGAAAGCCGCTTGTCACATCCAGCACGCGCACGCCGCACAAAAGCCGTATGAGCCCGCTGAGCAGCCGGATACCCGCGCGCCGCATGGCGCTTGTCTGGAAGCCTTCTTTGGTGATAAAGCGGCTGCCCACGCACATATCCACCTCGCCGCGGGCCACAGGCCCCACCACGCTGGCAAGGTAGGCGGGGTCGTGCTGGCCGTCGCCGTCCATCTGCACAGCGATGTCATAACCGTTCTGCGCGGCGTATAAATACCCGCTCTGCACGCCGCCGCCGATGCCAAGGTTCACCGGCAGGGAAATGTAGGAAAAGCCCTCACTGGCGCAGATGGCGGCGCTTTCGTCGGTGGAGCAGTCGTTCACCACAAGGTAATCCACTGTGCCGGGCAAAGCCTGCCTGGCGGCCACCGCCTGCAGGTTTTTCACCACGCGCGCGATATTCTCCGCCTCGTTATAGCAGGGAATGATGACAAGTATCTTCAAAAACTCACCCCGTCATTCGGCACTCTCGCCGAGAATGCACGCCAGCAGCCGCTGCAAAAGCAGGCTGCGGCGGAAATGCGCCCTGAAATAGCTGCGCCCGGCCCTGCCCAGCGCCGCACGCCCTCCGGCGGGCATGTCCGCAAGGCGCACAAGGTTCTGGTACAGCGCCTGTTCATCGCCTGCCGCACAGGCAAGCCCGCAGCCTGCGCTCTGCACAGCGCGCGCCGCCTCGCCGTCCGCGGCCACCAGCAGGGGCCTGCCGGCGGCCATGTAACTGGTTATTTTTGCAGGCACCGTCAGGCCGAGGTCGTCGCTTTTGGCCAGCGCCGCAAACAGCGTGCCCGCCATGGTGTGGTAGGCGGGGATGCGCTCCACCGGCTGCATGCCCTCGAAGGTAAAATATTCCTGCACACCGGCGCTGCGGATGTCCGCCTCCAATTGCCCGCGGCTCATGCCGTCGCCCACAATGCAGAAGTGGATGTCCCTGCGGCCCTCTGCGGCAAGGCGCTTTGCACAGGAGACAAGCAGCCCAAGGTCCTGCGCGGGGCTGATGTTGCCCGCAAACACCACGCAGAAGCGCCCGGCAAAGCGCGCGGCAAGGGCTTCGTCGCACACATCCTGCGCGTAAAGGTCTTCACAGTACTGCGGCACCACGGCCACCGTGCGCTGCGGCGCAATGGCGCGCAGCTTTTCGCCCAGCGCGCCGCTCATGGCGACAAGGGTGTCGCTGCGGCGGTACAGCCAGTGTGAGACGCCCGCCGCCACCGCACGCAGAGCGCGGCTTTTTACCGGCAGCACCGAATAGAGGTTTTCGGGCCACAGGTCCAGCACATAGGTGCAAAGCGGCACGCGGTGCAGCTTTGCATATACGATGGCGGGCAGCATCATCAGCACGGGGCTCGTCTCATAGCAGAACACGGCGTCATAGCGCCGCCCGTGCAGCCTGGGCAGGCTGAACAGCGCAAACACGGGCCACGACACATAATTCAGAAAAATGCGCACGGCCGTGTTGCCGCGGCGCGGCACCTCGCCCGCGCGGAACAGCTGCGCGCCCTCATGCTGCTGGCGCCGCGGGCCCGCATAGCAGTAGCCCTCGAACCATTCCCCCTTCGGGTAGTTCGGCAGTCCGCACAGAACATCCACCTCCACGCCGCTTTCCGCAAAGCCGCGGCAGATGTCCGTGATACGGAAATTCTCCGGCCAGTAGTGCTGACTCACAACAAGTATGCGCTTATGCGGCTGTTCCATGTCCTGCCTCACCTCGCTGTGTGCTCTGCCGCTGTGCGGCAGGCGGAGATATGCGGCGGCCCGCCCTGCAACGCCGCGGCGGCCTTACAGGGGACGTTTTCCGCACGGTGCGCGCCGTCATGCCTTGCGCCACACCATCTTGTTCACAACGCCCACATAGCTCTGGATAATTTTCACCACTTTGGCGGATACGTCTTCTTCATAACATGGCACGGGGATGCCCGCATCGCCGTTTGCGTTCATGGCGACGGCCGTCTCCACTGCCTGCTCCACGCCGCCCTGGCTGATGCCTGCCAGAATAAAGCAGCCCTTGTCCAGCGCCTCGGGGCGCTCGGTAGAGGTGCGGATGCACACCGCAGGGAACGGGTGCCCCACGCTGGTGAAAAAGCTGGCCTCCTCCGGCAGTGTGCCGGAATCGCTCACCACGCAGAAAGCGTTCATCTGCAGGTGGTTGTAATCGTGGAAGCCCAGCGGCTCGTGCAGGTGCACGCGCCCATCCAGCGCAAAGCCGCGCTGCTGCAGAAATTTGCGGCTGCGCGGGTGGCATGAATACAGAATGGGCATGTCGTAGGTTTCGGCCAGGCGGTTGACGGAGGTGAACAGGTCTGTGAAGTTCTTTTCGGTGTCGATATTTTCTTCCCGGTGGGCCGAAAGCAGAATATACCTGCCCTTTTCCAGCCCCAGCCTCGCCAGCACGCCGCTGGCCTCTATCTGGGCAAGGTTCGCGCGCAGCACCTCCGCCATGGGGCTGCCGGTGACATAGGTGCGCTCTTTGGCGGTGCCCTCGGCGTTCAAATAGCGGCGCGCATGTTCGGAATAGCACAGGTTCACGTCCGAGATATGGTCTACAATGCGGCGGTTCGTCTCTTCCGGCAGGCACTCGTCAAAGCAGCGGTTGCCCGCCTCCATATGGAAAATGGGAATGTGCAGGCGCTTTGCGCTGATGGCAGAAAGGCAGCTGTTGGTGTCGCCCAAAATCAGCAGGGCGTCCGGCTTTTCCTTCACCATCAGGGCGTAGCTTCTGGCAATGATGTTGCCGATGGTCTCGCCAAGGTCGGCGCCCACGGCGTCCAGATAATGGTCCGGCGCGCGCAGGCCAAGGTCCTCAAAAAATATCTGGTTCAGCGTGTAATCGTAATTCTGGCCCGTGTGCACCAGAAGCTGGTCAAAGTATACGTCGCATTTTTTGATTACGGCCGAAAGGCGGATGATCTCCGGCCTTGTGCCCACAATGGTCATCAGTTTCAGCTTGCTCATGGCGGTCCTCTTTTACAAAAAGTATATTTTTATAAAATTATTACAAAAGGGGTTGTATGCTTTCATACCTGTCCGGCCCAGGTATCCGGGTTTTGCGGGTCAAACGGTTCGCTGGCCCACATGACGGTGACAAGCTCGCCCTGGCCCACGTTTTCAATGCTGTGCACATAGCCGGTGGGAATGTCCACCACTTCCAGCTTATCGCCGCTTACGCGGTATTCCAGAACTTTGTCCGTGCCCAGCCTGCGGAAGCGGATGGCCGCCTCGCCCTTCACCACAAGGAATTTTTCGTTTTTTGTGTGGTGCCAGTGGTTGCCCTTTACAACGCCGGGCTTCGCCACATTCACCGACACCTGCCCGCGTTCGGGCGTGCGCAGAAACTCTGTGAAGCTGCCGCGCGCGTCTGCATGCATGCAGAGCGGGTATGCAAAGGCGTCCTCAGGCAGATAAGAGAGGTAGGTGGCATACAGCTTGCGCGTGAGGGCGTCGCCCATATCCGGCACGGCCAGCGTGGCGCGGCTTTCTGCAAAGCTGCGGATGGTGTCCGCCAGGTGCCCAAGGCTCGTCTGGTACACCTCGCACATCAAATGGCAGTAGCCAGGGATGGAGCAATCCCGCGCGGCGCGGCCCTCCATGGCGCCGATAAAGGCATCGACCACATCGTCGATATACACAAGCGGCAGGGTGTACGCCCTGTCGCGCACCTCTATGGGCTGGCCGTGCGCAATGTTGTGGCAGAACGTGGCCACCACGCTGTTGTAGGCGGGGCGGCACCATTTGCCGAACACGCCCGGCAGCCGGTACACCAGCGCAGGGGCGCCGGTGGCGCGCTCATGCGCGAAAATAAGCTCTTCCGCCTCGCGCTTCGACCTGCCGTAGTCGTTGTCCAGCTCCGCCTGCACAGAGGACGTCACCAGCACGGGAGCCTTGTTGCCCGCCTGGGCCAGAAGGTGCAGAAGCTCTTCTGTGAAGCCGCGGTTGCCCGCGTAAAACTCGCCGGGGTCCTTCGGGCGGTTTACCCCCGCCAGATGAAACACGAAAGCGGCCTTCTGCGCATATTCGCGCAGGGCCTCCTTCGGGGTGTCAATATCGAATGTGAGCAGGCTGTCATACCCGCGGCAGCGCAAAGCCGCGCACAGGTTTTTTCCCACGAACCCGCCCGCGCCGGTGATGAGGATGGCGCTGTGCTTGTCCATACGGCAGAAGGCTCCTTTTTGTTTCATTTGCGCCGGCTGCGGCCCTCAGGCCCTTTTCCAGTTCGCCAGCTCGTGCTGCACATATTCGGTGGTCAATATTTTGTCCACCGTGCCCTGCACATCAAGCCGGCGGGTGTTGTGGCTGGTGTAGCTCTCGTCCGCCTGGGTGTGCACCTGGCCCTTTACCACAAACTTGTCATAGTTCAAGTCGCGCCCGTCGGCGCTCACGCGGTAATAGCCGCCCATGTCCTCGCTGCGCACGCGCTCTTCGCGCGTCATCAGCGTTTCAAACAGCTTTTCGCCGTGGCGCGTGCCGATGATCTGCGTACCCGTGTCGCCAAACAGCTGCTGCACGGCCTTGGCCAGGTCGCCGATGGTGGAGGCGGGGCTTTTCTGCACGAACAAATCGCCCGGCCTTGCATGCTCGAAGGCGAAGGCCACAAGGTCCACCGCTTCGTCCAGGTTCATCAGAAAGCGCGTCATGTCCGGGTCTGTAATGGTGATGGGTTTGCCAGCCTTGATCTGGTCGATGAACAGGGGGATGACGCTGCCGCGGCTGCACATTACGTTGCCGTAGCGCGTGCAGCAGATGGTGGTGTCCTCCGCCTTTACGGTGCGGGCCTTGGCGCCTATCACCTTTTCCATCATGGCCTTCGAGATGCCCATGGCGTTGATGGGGTAGGCGGCTTTGTCGGTGGAAAGGCAGACAACCTTTTTCACGCCCGCGTCAATGGCCGCCGTCAGCACGTTGTCCGTGCCTTCGATATTGGTGCGCACGGCCTCCATGGGGAAGAACTCACAGCTCGGCACCTGCTTTAGGGCGGCGGCGTGAAAGATAAAATCCACCCCGCGCACGGCACTTTTTACGCTGGCCGGGCTGCGCACGTCGCCGATATAAAAGCGCAGCTTGCCCGCAAGCTGCGGGTGCAGCTGCTGGTATTCGTGGCGCATGTCGTCCTGCTTTTTCTCATCGCGTGAAAAAATGCGTATCTCGCCGATATCGCTGTGCAGAAAATGCTTGAGCACCGTGTTGCCGAAACTGCCCGTGCCGCCCGTGATGAGCAGCGTTTTTCCCTTGAAATATTTTGTGTTCATGGCCTGTAAAACTCCTGACATGGTAGATTGAACGGCGCGCGCAGCGGCACACGCCGGGAAAAAGCCTCATAACTTTACATATTATAACATGATTCCCCCTGCAAGAAAAGAGGCAATGCCCGCGCGGCGCGCCCCTTTGCCGCGCGGTGCACTCTATGCTAAAATCAGAGAAGATAATAGGGACGGAGGGGCCGGAAAATGAGTGCGGCTTTTCTTTTGCTGCCCTTTCCGGCAGTGTGGTTCGGGCTGTTGGCCGCCTTGAATTGGGGGGCTTTGCGGCGCGGCCCATTTTGCCCCGCTGCAGGGCGGCAGCGGGCGGCCCTGATTGTTTATCAGGCGCCGAATGCGGCAATTTTTCTGGGCCTCTCTTTTTCTTTCAGGTGCAGGGGGTGGGCCGGCGGCTTTTAACGGGCGCAGCCTGCTATTTGGCGGGGCCTGGCCTGTGCGCGGCTGCGGGGGCCGGCTTTGCCTCGCCGGGCCGCCCTGGGCTGAACACGGCCGAGCCTGCCGGTTCCCCCGCAGCCTCATGTATGCGGCCTGTTTCATTTGCTTCCTTGACATGGCGCTGCCGGCAGAAGCACTTTTCTGGCAGGGGCGGTGCTGGCGCTTCAGATTTCCGCCCGCTGGCTCGTGCCTGCGGAAGAGCGATGGTGTGAAGAAGCATTCGGGGAAGAGTATTAAAAAGAAGGTGCGGCGCTGGCTTTGAGCAGGCTGCCGCGCGCGGCCCGTGTGTGCGGGCTGCAGCCCATATGCCTTGACGGCAGGGGGCGCGGCGTGCTACCATCGAAAAAAAGGCCGCCCCGTGCGCGTGCCAAAAGGCGCGGCGGGGTGCGAAAGGAAGAGAAAATATGCGTGCAGTGGAACGTTTTTGCCGCTATGCGGCGTATGACACACAGTCCAGCGAGGCGTCGGAGGCCTCTCCGTCCACAGAAAAGCAGCTTGTGCTGGCGAAGGCGCTGTGTGAAGAGCTGAAGGCGTTGGGCGCCGAAAACGCCCATGTGGACGAATACGGCTATGTGTACGGCTGGGTGCCTGCATCGCCCGGCTGCGAGGCGGCGCCCGCGCTGGGCCTTATTGCCCATATGGATACAGCCCCTGCTTTCAGCGGCGCGGGCGTGACGCCCGTGTTCCATGAAAATTACGACGGCGGCGACGTGTCCCTGCCAAAAGGGGGGCGCACCATCCGCGTGCAGGATTTCCCAGACATGGAGGCGCTGCGCGGGCGCACGCTCATCACGGCGGACGGCACCACCCTGCTTGGGGCGGACGACAAGGCCGGCATTGCCGAGATTATGACGCTGCTGGAGGTGCTGGCCGCAACCGGCGCGCCGCACGGCAGGCTGTGCATTGCGTTTACGCCCGATGAGGAGATAGGCCGGGGGGCCGACCGCTTCGACGTGCAGAAGTTCGGCGCTAAATACGCCTACACCATGGACGGCGGCGCCGAGGGCGGCGTGGAGTACGAGAACTTCAATGCGGCTGCGGCCCGCTTCGACATCACAGGCGTCTCGGTGCACCCGGGCTCGGCCAAGGGCGTGATGGAAAACGCCCTGCTCATCGCCATGGAGATAAACGCCCTGCTGCCCGCACAGGATGTGCCCGCCAAAACAGAGGGTTACCAGGGCTTCTTCCATGTGACGGCCCTTTCGGGCACGGATGAAAAGGCGTATATCGAATATATTGTGCGCGACCATGATGCGGAAAAGTTCGCGGGCCGCTGCGCGCTTTTGCAGCAGATATGCGACAGGCTTCAGGCCGAGCACCCCACAGCACGCATCCGCCTGAAGCTGAGCGAAAGCTACCGCAACATGGCCGAGCAAATCGCCCCGTGCATGCACCTTATTAAAAATGCCCGTGCGGCTGCGCGGGCCGCAGGCATCGAGCCGTACACCGAGGCCATCCGCGGCGGCACGGACGGCGCGCGCCTCTCGTTTATGGGGCTGCCGTGCCCCAACCTCGGCACGGGCGGCCACAACTTCCACGGGCCGTACGAATGCATCACCACAGAGGCCATGGACGCCGTGGTGGACATGCTGGTGCATCTGGTGGGCCTGTATGCCCATTTTGAAGAGGGCAGGGCGTGACGGCACCGGGGCGCGGCCTTTCGGCCTGCCATAACCACACGCAGATGAGCGACGGCGCGCTGGAACTGGACGGTATGGTGCGCGCCGCCGTCCGCCGGGGCTTTTCCGACATCGGCATTTCAGACCACTCCTGCCTTGCGGCAGAGCCGCCGCACGCCACCGGGGACGAGGCTGGCTATATTGCCGCGCTGCGCGGTGCAAAGGCGCGCTTTGCGGGCGAGATATGCGTGGCCGCGGGCCTTGAGCTGGACGCGCTCTCCCGTTTTTCAGCCCGGAAAGAACTGGATTACATCATCGGCTCGGTGCACTACCTGTACGACAAGGCTGCAGACCGCTTCTATGGGGTAGATTGGGACGAAGCCACGGCAAAAACCTGTATCAAAGAGATGTTTGGCCAAAACGGCCTTGCCTATGCGAAGGCTTATTACGCGGCGGTGGCGGAAAATGCCCTGCGCACAAGGCCGGACGTGATAGGCCATTTCGATTTGGTGGTGAAGCCAAACGCGCGCGGCGCCCTGTTCGATGAGGAGAGCCCCGCCTACCGTGCTGCCGCGATGGAGGCGCTGGACGCCTGCTGCGAGGCCGGGGCCATTCTGGAGGTAAACACGGGCGGCGTGTTCCGCGGCTGGCGCAGCACATTTTATCCCGCGCCGTTCCTGCTGCGGCGCGCGATGGAAAAAGGCATGCGTGCCACCATCAGCGCAGACGCCCACTGCGCCGAAGCCCTGTGTTTCGGCTTTGCGGCCGCGCGCGAAATGCTGCGCTGTGCGGGCTTTTGCAGTGTGTGGATGCTGCGGGGCGGCACCTTTTGCGAAGAGGCGCTGTGAAAAACGGTGCGCCCCGCGCGCAAAACGCCTTGCGAAAATGCAAGTGCGGTGTTATGATGAAAAAAAGGAGCCGGCCCGCGCCGCCCCGCGCCCTGCCGCGCGGCGGCGCCTGCGGCGGGCCTGAAAAGGAGTTGGAAGCGCCATGTCGAATATCTGGCACGATATGAACCCCTCGCGCATCAGCCCGGACGACTTTATCGCCGTCATTGAAATTGAGAAGGGCTCGAAGAAAAAATATGAGCTGGACAAGGAGACGGGCCACATCATTCTGGACCGCATCCTGTATACCTCCACCCATTACCCGGCAAACTACGGCCTTATCCCGCGCACCTATGCCGACGACGGCGACCCGCTGGACGTGCTGGTGCTCTCCAGCGAGACCATTGCCCCGCTCAGCCTGGTGCGGTGCTACCCCATTGGCGTCATCACCATGCTGGACCAGGGCAAGATGGATGAAAAAATCATCGCCATACCCTTCAACGACCCCACCTACAATACCTATACGGATATCTCCCAGCTGCCCAGCCACATCTTCTCCGAGATGCGCCACTTCTTCAGCGTATACAAAAACCTGGAGGGCAAGGACACCGTTGTAAACGAAGAGCAGGGCCCGGATGAGGCAAAGCGCATTATCCAGAACTGCCTGGACGCATACATCGAAAAATTTTGCCGGTAACGGCGGGAAGGAAGCTGTGAAATGAGAAAGGGAACAGCCTTCAGCCTTGTGGGCTTTATTCTGGGTGCCGTGGGGGCCGTTGTGTCTGTCACGGCCATCGTATTCAGCGCCGTGGGCATGGTGCTGAATAAAAAATTCAGCCGCCCGCGCGTGCGCTGAAGGCGCAATGCGCAGCCCGTCAGCCGGAAGAGAGCGTGCTCTTCCGGCTTTTTTCGCCGTGCGGCCCGCGCCGGGCCAGAAAGCTGTTTGAAAGGGGGCGCCGCACATGGAAAAACAGCCGCAGCGCCCCATGATGGGCGCGCTGGAGACGCAGCTCTCCTTCGAAGAGGCGCAGAGCCTGTGCGCCATGGAGGATATGCCCGTAGAGGCATTTTCCTTCACGGGCGGCGGCGCGCCGGGCGCACAGCTTGCCAAAAGCGAATGGCGCGGCTGTGCGCTGAAGGGCGTATGCCTGCGTGGGGCGGACCTGCGCGGCGCGTATTTCCGCGATGTTTCGTTTCTGAACTGCGATTTTGCCGGCGCGGCCCTGATAGGCACCACGCTGCACAGGTGCGCGTTTGAGGGGTGCCGCCTTACGGGAGCGAATTTCAGCGCCGGGGCCCTGGCGGACGTGCGTTTTTTTGGCTGTGTGGCGCAGAGCGCTGTTTTTTCCGAATGCGGCATGAAGGCCGTGCTGTTCGAGCAGACAGACCTTTCCGGCGCCGCCTTTTGCGACATTGGCCTGCGGCGGCGCGCCGCGTTCGCATTCAAAGAGTGCAGCCTTGCAGGCGCGCAGTTTTTGCACACGCCGCTTGCGGGGCACAGCTTTGCCACCTGCAATATCGAGGGCATCTCGCTGGAGGGGCCCGAACTGCGCGGCGCGCGCGTCACAGCGCTGCAGGCGTGCGAGCTGGCAAAGCTGCTGGGCGTCATCGTTGAATAGCGCCGCCTTTTTAAGCCATCCACAAAAAACAGCAGGGGGCTGTATGGTCATGAAAGCATATCTGGAAGCGGGGCAGTTCGTCACCACGCACGGCGTGATGGGCGAATTGAAGCTGTACCCATGGGCCGACGGCCCGGAATTTATCGCGCAGCTTCCGCGGCTGTATTTGGCGCCGCAGGGCGGCGCGCCGCTGGAAATTGAGCGCGTGCGCGCGCACAAGGGCATGTGCATCATAAAGCTGCGCGGGGTGGACGATATGGACGCCGCCCGCGCCTATACCGGCAAAACGGCCTATTTTGCCCGTGCGGACGCAAGGCTGCCTGCGGGGCGCTATTTTGTGCAGGACATCATTGGCTGCGAGGTGCGCGACGCCGCCACGGGCGCGGTGTACGGCACGGTGCGCGACATCACGCACCCCGCCGCGTCGGACGTGTACGCCATTCAGACGCCGCAGGGCGGGACGGTGCTGTTCCCGGCCGTGGCGGAATTTCTGGGCGAGCTGTGCCCGCAGGAGGGGTACGTCACCGTGCGGCCCATCCCCGGTATGTTCGACGGCGGGGAGGTGGATGCCGGTGCGGATTGACGTTGCCACCCTGTTCCCGGAGATATGCGAGGCGTTCATGGCGCAAAGCATCATCGGCCGCGCGCAGAAAAACGGCCGCATTGAGTTTCACGCCCACCAGATACGCGAGCACACGCTGAACAGGCAGCGCCAGGTGGACGATTACCCCTATGGCGGCGGCCCCGGCATGGTGATGCAGGCGCAGCCCATTTACGACTGCTGCGCCGCTATCCTGCAGGCGGCGGCTGCCGAGGGCCGCGCCCGGCCGCATGTGGTGTTCATGACGGCGGGCGGCACGCCGCTTACCCAGCAGGTGTGCAAGCGTCTTGCCAAAGAGGAAAGCCTGCTTCTGGTGTGCGGGCACTATGAGGGCATTGACGAGCGCGTGATAGAGGCGCTGGCCGATGAAGAAATATCCATCGGCGACTATGTGCTTACCGGCGGCGAGCTGGCGGCGCTGGTGGTGGCGGACAGCGTGTTCCGCCTTCAGCCCGGGGTGCTGGCCTGCGCCGAGGGCTATGAGGACGAAAGCTTCTATTCCGGCCTTTTGGAGTACCCGCAGTACACCCGGCCGGAGGAATGGCACGGCATGCGCGTGCCGGACGTGCTGCTCAGCGGCCACCATGCAAATATCGGCGCATGGCGTGCGCAGCAGGCGCTGGCGCGCACGCGCATGCGCAGGCCGGACCTCTACGCCGCCTACCTTGCCCGGCAGAAGGATGATGAAAAAAAAAGCTGAACAGCCCGTCTGCGGGTTGGAAAACCGCATATTTTTTTGTTTGGGCCAAGAATTCTGTATAAACCGCAGAGGAAGTTGAAAACTAATTGGTGATACCGCACAAAGAACCGGAAAAAGAAGTTCCGGTTTGATGGCATGTTGCAGAAAATCGCAAAAGATGTACGAAATTGTTTGACGAACCGTGAACCAAAGGTATAGAATGAGGGCAAAGCGTCAGCTGTCATTCACTGTGTTAGAAGGAGCGTTTGAATATGTTTGTGAAAGAAGTTACCGTCGAGAACCAGGTGGGGCTGCACGCGCGTCCCGCTACCTTCTTCATCCAGAAAGCGAATGAGTTCAAGTCTTCTATCTGGGTCGAAAAAGAAGAGCGCCGTGTGAACGCCAAAAGCCTGCTCGGCGTGTTGAGCCTGGGCATTGTGGGCGGCACCACCATCCGCATCATTGCAGACGGCGCGGACGAGCAGGCGGCTGTAGAGGGCTTGACCGAGCTGGTGAATTCCGGCTTCAGCGAATAACCGAAAGGGTAAGTGAAACGGCGGTGTGCGGCACCCGTGTAGGTGCGGCGCACCGCTTTATTTTTGCCGAAACAGGGCGAAACGGGGCGAATACATGACAAAACAACAGCTTTGGGAAAAGGCAAAAATGCTGCCGCTTCTGCCGGGGGTGTATATCATCCGCGACAAGGCGGGCGAAATTATCTATATCGGCAAGGCAAAGCGCCTGCGCACGCGTGTTTCGCAGTATTTCCGCGAGGGCGTGCCGCACGATGCAAACGTGACGAAGATGATAAGCCACGCGTTCGAGTTCGACGTCATCGTCACGCAGAGCGAGTTCGAGGCCCTTGTACTGGAATGCAGCCAGATCAAACAGCACAAGCCCAAATATAACATTCTTTTGAAGGACGACAAGGGTTACAGCTATGTAAAGGTCACGCGCGAAAAATGGCCGCGCCTTTCGGCGGCCCTGCAGAAGGACGACGAAAACGCCGATTACTACGGCCCCTTCACCTCCAGCTTTGCCGTGCGCGAAATGGTGGAGGCGGCCTCCGACGTGTTCCGCCTGCCGCGGTGCACGCGGCGCTTCCCGCAGGATATCGGCAAAGGGCGCCCATGTCTGAACGCGCACATCGGCAAGTGCATGGCCGTGTGCTCGGGCAAAATACGCAATGAGGATTACCGCGAGGCCGTGGAAAGCGCCCTGCACATGATACGCCACGGCCAGGCGGATATTATGAAAACGCTGAAGGCACGCATGGAGGACGCCGCCCAGCGCCTGGATTTCGAGCGCGCCGCCCTCATACGGGACCAGCTTGCCGCCATTGAAAAGGTAAGCCGCGGGCAGAAGGTGGTGCGCAGCGAGGTGGCCGAGCAGGACGTCATCGCCTTCGCGGGCTCTGCCAGCGCCGTGTGCGCGGCCATCCTGCGCTTCCGCGAAGGGCGCCTGGCCGATAAGCGCGAGTTTTTGTTCCACGACACGCAGGACATCGCCGCCCTGCGCGACGAATTTCTGCCGCGCTATTATCTGGAGGACACCGAGTTCATCCCCAAAAGCATTGCCGTGGACGAGGCGCCTGCGGGCGCGCAGCACCTGCAGCGCCTTTTGTCCGAGACAAAGGGTGTGAAGGTGCAGCTGTATGTGCCCCAGCGCGGCGACACGAAAAAGCTGGTGGATATGGCGCGCACCAACGCTTTCGAGCGCCTTGCGCGTGAGAGCGGGCGCTATGCGCGCGAGCAGCGCGCTTTGGACGAAACGGCCCATCTGCTGGGGCTTGCCGCGCCGCCGCAGGTGATAGAAAGCTACGACATTTCAAACTGGGGCGACGGCACCAGCGTAGCCGGCATGGTGGTGTTTGAGGACGGCAAGCCCAAAAAGGCGGGCTACCGCCGCTTCAAAATGCGCACAGTGCCCGGCACGGACGATTATGCCTCTATGGCCGAGACACTGGCGCGCCGCGCCGCCGAATATGAAAAGGGCACGAACAGCCAATTCAAAATAAAGCCGGATCTGCTGCTTATCGACGGTGGGCGCGGGCAGGTGGCCGCCGTGTGCGCCGCGCTTGCGGGCACGCAGCTTGCAGGCGTGCCCGTGTTCGGCATGGTGAAGGACGCAAAGCACCGCACCCGCGGCCTTGTGGACGCAGCCGGGCGCGAAATAGCCCTTGCCCTGCACCGCGGGCCCTTCACCTTTATCACCTCCATTCAGGACGAGACGCACCGCTGGGCCAACGATTACCGCCGCAGGCTGCAAAAGGGCAGGGCCTATTCCTCCACGCTGGAGGCCGTGCCCGGTGTGGGCCCGGCCACGGCAAAGGCCCTGCTGGCCCACTTCAAAACAGTGGGCGCCGTGCGCGAGGCCCCGCTGGAAGAGCTGTGCGCAGCAAAGGGTGTTTCAAGGCGCGCCGCCGAGGCTGTGTGGAACGCCTTCCACGCTTCGCCTTGAAAAACAGCGGGGTTCCTGTTAGAATAAAAATGGAAGCATGTCCTGCGCCGCCGCTTCGCGCGGCAGGGCGCATTTCGTAAAAGGGAGGCAGCCATGCGCATTATTGCAGGCACGGCGCGCGGCACCGCGCTGAAAACGCTGCCGGGCACGGATGTCACACGCCCCACGGTGGCCCGCGTGAAAGAGGGCATGTTCAGCGCCGTGCAGTTCCTTGTGCCGGGCGCGCGTGTGCTGGACGCATTCGCAGGCTCTGGCCAGCTTGGGCTGGAGGCGCTCAGCCGCGGGGCTGCGTCGTGCGTTTTTCTGGACGAATCGCGCGCGGCTTGCGCCGTGGTGCGCGAAAATGCCGCTGCCGCGCGGCTTGCCGAAAGGGCCCGCGTGCTGCAAACAAGCGCCGGGGCCTACCTTGCCGCCTGCCCGCAGACGTTCCACCTCATTCTGCTGGACCCGCCCTACCGCCGCGGCACCGTGGCGGCCATTCTGCCCGCTGCGGCGCGTGTGCTGGCGCCGGGCGGCGTGGTGCTGGCAGAGACAGAGTGCGGTGCGCAGCTGCCAGAGGCGTGCGGCGCGCTTCGCCTGGCAAAGCAATACCGGTACGGCACGGTGCTTGTCTCGAAGTATACGCTTTGTGCCGGGGACGGCCAATAGGCCGCGAAAAGGGGGAAACATCATGCGCATCGCCATCTGCCCGGGCAGCTTCGACCCGGTGACGAAAGGCCATGTGGATATTATCGAGCGCACGGCAAAGCTGTTTGACAGGGTGGTGGCGCTGGTTGTTATCAACCCGGCCAAGTGCCCGTTCTTCACAGTGGAAGAGCGCACCGGCTTTCTGCGCCGCGCCACAGCGCACATCGGCAACGTCACGGTAGATTCCTACCAGGGCCTTCTGGCCGATTATGCCCGCCGCATGGGCGCGTGCACGCTTATTAAGGGCCTGCGCGCCGTGACGGATTTTGAGTTCGAGTTCCAGCAGGCGCTTACCAACAAAAAGCTGAACGCCGAGCTGGAGACGATGTTCGTCATCACCGATTCCCAATACATGTATCTGTCTTCCAGCATGGTCAAGCAGGTGGCCCAGTTCGGCGGCGACGTGACAGGCTTCCTGCCCGAGGTCATCCGCGAGGAAGTAGTGCAGCGCCTGAAACAGGGCCCAAAACAGGAGGTTTGAACATATGACCATCGACGAATTGCTGGACATCATGGACGAGACGCTGGAAGAGGCCACAACCCTTCCGTTCACCGGCGGCAAGCGCATGGTGGATGTGGAGAAGGTGCGCGATATCATGGACGATATCCGCCTTTCCATGCCGCAGGAGATAAAGCAGGCCCGCGCCATTGTGGAAGACCGCGGCCGCATTGTGGACGACGCCAACAAAGAGGCCGAGGCCATCATCAAGCGCGCAGAAGAGCGCGCCCGCGCCATCGTGGCCGAACAGGCCATTGTAAAGGCCGCCCAGCAGAAGGCCACGGAGATGCTGGCAAGCGCCCAGGCCCAAAGCCGCGAGATGCGCGCCACCGTCACCGGCTACTGCGAGAACATGCTGCGCCGCACGGAAGAGCAGCTTGCTCAAAGCCTGACAGATGTGAAAACGGTGCGCACCACCCTGCGCCAAACCTCGAAAAAGGGCCTTGCCGAAAAGCGCCAGCCGCGCGGTGAGAACTGAGGGTTGACAAAGCGTTCTTAATAGGATAAAATCTCAATTGAGAACACTGTAAGGAGGCCCGCTGTGGAAAGACGAAACACCATTCAAAAACAGCTTGTGCTGGAAGCGGTGGCACAGCTGCACAACCACCCCACGGCCGAGCAGGTGTACGCCCAGGTTGTAAAAGAGCATCCCACCATCAGCAAAGCCACGGTGTACCGCAATCTTGCCAGCCTTTCAGAGGACGGCAGGCTGCGCCATCTGCCCATGCCCGCCGGAGCGGACAGGTTTGACCACCGTTTGGACGAGCACGCCCATATCGAGTGCATGGCGTGCGGCAGGCTGGACGATGTGGAATTTTCTGCGGGTGCGCCCGGTAGCGCGCTTGCCTCGCTGGATGCATTTGCCGAACAGGCCACCGGCTATACACAGGCCCAGCACACGGTGCTGTTCACCGGCGTGTGCCCGGCGTGTGCCGCGCAGCGCGCTCTGCACAAAGCGTAATTTTACGCAGAAATGCGCAAAATAAGGCACCGGGGCCTGCCGGCGGGCGCTTTGCCCTGCGGTGCGCCGCGGCGCCGGGGAAGTTTATCTTAAAATGAAGGAAAAGGAGAGATGGTCATGAATCTGAAGGGTTCCAAAACAGAACAAAACCTGTGGACAGCGTTTGCGGGCGAAAGCCAGGCGCGCAACAAGTACACCTATTACGCCTCCAAGGCAAAAAAAGAAGGCTATAACCAGATAGCCGCCATTTTTGAAGAGACGGCCGGCAACGAGAAAGAGCATGCGAAAATCTGGTTCAAGCTGCTGCACGACGGCATGCCCGACACTGCCGCCAACCTGGTGGACGCCGCCGCGGGCGAGCATTACGAGTGGACGGATATGTACGCCGGCTTTGCCAAAACCGCCAAAGAGGAGGGCTTTGACAAAATTGCCTGGCTGTTCGAGGCTGTGGGCAAAATTGAAAAAGAGCACGAAGAGCGTTATCTGGCACTGAAGGCCTCGCTGGACGCGGGCACTGTGTTCGCCCGCGAGGCAGAGCAGGTGTGGGTGTGCACCAACTGCGGTCATGTGCATATCGGCACGCACGCCCCCGAGGTGTGCCCCGTGTGCGAGCATCCGCAGGCTTACTTCGTCATTCAGAAAAAGAATTATTGAGCATCAGGTGTTCCAAGGCGCGTGGATGAAAGAAAGCACCGTTTCGGCTGGCGCTTTTGGCGCCTGACGCACGCAAAAAGCCCGGCAAGCTGTCAAGCTTGCCGGGCTTTTTTGCACGCGGTAAATTATACTATCAAGAGCAACACTTAAGGGAGATGAAAAGAAGTTCATACAGGCCCCCCGGTGGCAGAATGGAGTAACCACACAACCAAACCACTGGAGGGAACTGTATGAACTGCCATCTTCTTAGCATAGAAGAGCGCAGTTGTATACGGAAATATTACGTGGATGGCCTGAGC
>OFMK01000286.1_pt1 | contig 58162 bp, 64 predicted proteins | sample 1541781 | NCBI WGS metagenome assembly OFMK01 (sample SAMN04209250, study PRJEB22552) | human gut metagenome | biome: gut; material: feces | host: Homo sapiens | place: USA: Oklahoma
TCTTTCATTTACGAGGAGCTTCGACAATGATCTGCACCCCCTCGCCGACGTCCCGGTTTTCCTTCGACAGCTCATTCCACAGCCGGATGGCCTCCAGGTCCCCGGCCTGCACCTTCTTCATCAGTGCTGCATGGACCGCGGCGGTTTCTTCTGCACTGTATTTGTCCACCAGCAGGTCCAGCAGCTTCAGATAGTCTCGCTTACTGGTGCAGGTATACTGTTTACGGAGCATTTTAAGGTCGTTTATATAGTTGAAATCGCGCGTGTTTTTTTGCTCCTCGATGGCCTTTTCCAGCGCCTCGATGCTTGACTGCTGTGTCCTTCTCATCCGGCCTTTGCTCCTCCTTTCTCCACAAGCTCTTGAATTTGCCCCTGTAACGAAAAAAGTCCCCGGGCGGGCAGTTTTCCCGCCACGGGCTTTTAAACGGTCGTAAACGGCACAGAAACGGCGCTAAACGGCATTGCAGGGCGAGACGGAGGATGCGTTCTGTTTTCTGCTGGGTATGCTTCGCCATCCGGGCCTTTCAGCCTGGCTTCCCGCTCTTCTATGCCCGCCGGTCACGCCGCGGGGGACGAATCGACCCCGCCTTGCTCCCGGTTTCCGTGTCCGTTTTTATGCGCCGTAAACGCCTTTTGAAAAAACTGTTTTCCACTTCACGCAGCGGGGGAAAGGACAGGCGAGCCGCCCGCTCTCTTTCATCGCCCACACGCACCGCGTGCACAGCTCTGGCGGCTCCTTCAGCTTCGCGCTGGAAATCTTCCGCGCCAGCTCCCGCCGCGGGTCCCGCCTCCGCTTCATGGTCCGCTGCCCTCCATCACGGGGATAACGCCGAACCGCACCCGCCGGGCTACGCCGCCCAGCTCCGCCGTCACATACGCCCGGCGCTGCCGTCGCTCCATCCGCACCGGGCAGCCTGCAAACGCCGCCAACGGCCCGTCCAGTACATGCCATGTGCCGTCCGCATGAAACAGCACCCGGCTGGGCTCCAGCGTTTCCTCGATGTCTAGCCGCCACCGCAGTGTCTCCCGTGCGTCCAGCGCCTGCGGCTCTCCACAGTGAAGCCCAAGCCAGCGGATGACGCCGGAGACAGGGGAAACAACATGAAAGAGCGCCGCCGTGTATTCCGCACCCACAAACACATACCCCGGCAGTAGCAGCCGCTCCTCAGTCTGCCACTGTCCCCGCCGCCGGATATCCATCCGCTGCGCTGGAGCTCTGGCACGCACCCCCTTGCGTCGCAGCGTCTCACACACGTCCCGCTCCCGGCCTGTTAAGACTTGCAGCACATACCAGTTCATTTACAAGCCCTCTTTCTTTTTGCGCTCGATGAACTTCGCAACCTGCCTGTACAACTCCGGCTGTTCCTGTGCCAGCGCCGAGAACACCGACGCCTGTACCTCATCCAGCGCGGCGGTCACAACGTCCTTGTTCTGCATATCCACCCGCTGCTTATACGCCACCGCCCGCGTCACACCGCTGATCTCACGCATCAGCTTGTCCACGCGCATCTCGTTCCAGTCTTCGTCCGTCTTGCTGGTCAGCGCCACCATCATCTTGTGGATTGCAATACGCAGCAAAACCTCCGCTGCGTCCTGCTCCGGGTATTTCTCCACTTCCTTGCGCAGCGATTCAAAGCTCTCCTGCGCGATCATCAAGTCCCTGTAGCTGTCCGCCAGCCGCTTGCCGTACCGGCTCACCGTCGATTCCGACACCGACACGTCCGCCTTCTCCTGGATGTATGCCTGTATTTCCGGGATACGCACTGTACAGCTTAGTATCATGTTGTCAACAGCGTTTCGCACTTCCGGCGGCAGGGATGCGATCTTCCCATAGCTCCGTTTTCCTTTCAAGGGTAAAGTCTGCATCCCGTCTTCCTCCTTCTTTACGGCCGCACCAGCGGGTCCTTGATATGCCCGCCCAGCAGCTGCACCCCGGCGGGCAGCAGCTTACACTCCATGTCTTCCAGCGGCAGGTCGGATACATGCGCCGGTGTGTGGTCCTTTACCGTCCGCGCTGCGATATAGCCGCTCTCCTGCAGGTAGTCCAGCGCTGCCCGAAGTTCCGCCCGCGGAATCTGCTCTTCGTCTGAAAGGATGGGCCCCGCGTTGCGCAGCTTGTAGTAACTGCCGCGATACAGATTTAACATCCGCAGAAAAACCTCCGCTGCATAGCTCATGCTTGTCAGCTCCGTGCGGGCTTCCAAGTTTTTGTCCAGCATTTTATACTCTCCTCTCCATCAGATACCGCGTCAGCGCGTCTACCTTGCTTTCCAGCTGCAGAACACTGCGCTCAAAGTCGCTTTTGCGCAGGCATTTTTCCTTTACCTCTTTGATATCCTCAGAAAGCGCCTGTATCTCGGTTTTCATCTCAGAGCGTACCTCCTTGATTTCGCGCCGGATATCGTCCAGATCGTCCTTATGGTCTTTCTGCGTGGTGTAGCTCTCCCGGACTTCCTTGATGTCCGCTCGGTTTTCATCCAGCGCCTTAAATACGGACCGTCCAAACAGATACCCGATCAACCCCACCACGACCGTCACGATGATCGTCACCAGCCACCATGTCCCGGCATCAAACAGCATGCCCTCCATACCTTCTCCTCCTCTTGAGGGGAAAAGAAAAAGGTATGATCCCCTCGTTGCTACGAGTAAATCATACCTTATCTTTACAACAACCATCCACCACAAAAATGCAGCAAAAAATTGTAATGGTCATTCAATTTCAGGAGCGTCGAACAGGGAGACCTGGCCGTCTATGGGGGCTTGCCGCAGCTCCCGGATTTTGTCCCGAATGATCGTGCGGACCATACTTTCGCCCAGGTCCCATTTTTTACAAAGCTCGTACACGTTATACCCGTTGTATTCCTCCCGGATTAGCCTGTCCCGGATGGGAATGAGCAGCGTGTCCGCCTGGGGAATGTACACCCGGCCAGTGCCGCCATACACATCCACCAGCCGACGGAAGGCGTCCATACCGATGGTCTCAGCAAGTTCATGCGCCTCGCCCTTCAGGTCATCCAGCTGCAGGTGGTTCAGCAGCTCATTCCGCATTTGAAGCCGCCTCCTGTTCACGGTGGTACCGAGCGCTGTGCAGATACTCCAGTTCCTTGCGCTGTGTCAGGCTTTTGAGCCCCTCAATCAGTACGCCGCCTTGCTCAAAAGTGAGGAATCGGAACGGTTGAGCAGGAAAACTCGTTACCTTGAACTGTTTGCTAATCAGGCCGCACAGACGGTCACGCAGCTGCACGCCCTCCGGTGCCGGGTCGAACTTTTCAAGTTGAAACATGAGGTACCACACTTTTTTCTGCTGCGCCGCGCTGACGCCGCCCGGTGTTTCATCATATTTCCGCGCCCGTTTTTTCTTTGGAGCGGCTGGTGCGCTGCGTCGGCGCAGTTCCGTGAGGACCTCCAGCGCCTCGGAATGTGTCAGATCCTTGACGGACGTTTTGCCTGTCAGCCCCTGCACCAGCTCGTGCAGCGCGTCCTCATGGCTGCTCCGGTCCACCATGCCCAGCTTTGCCGCGATGGCATATATATTTTTGACTTGCCCTTTGCCAATATCCAGAGCGCCCATGGCCGCTCCTCCTTCCTTACTGCACTTCTGGCTGTTCGCCGCTGATGTCATAGTAAAATTCGTCCCGCGTGCGGATATATGCCCCGATGCTTTCCAGCAGCGCGGGCGGCTCCTTTTTCAGCGCCTCCCGGTCCAGAGTCTCCGTGGTTTTCACCAGCTCCTTACGGCCCAGGGCCTTGAGCGCGGCGATAGCTTCCGTAACTTTTGCAGGCGCCAGCATCAGCTTGCTGGAGGCGCGGTATCCTACCTTGCCGAATACCAGCGTCCGGCTTTTTCCGTCCAGCTCTGCACGATGCGCGTCGACATATTCCTTGACGTCACCTTCCAGCCGCTTGATGCGGTTCTGCAATGGCTGTGCATTCTTATTGTAGTCGTCCTTCAGGCCGTCGATCCTGCGGTCCAACTCCACGCCCAGTTCTGTAAGCGCGTACTGGCACTCTTTCAGATCGCGCAGAGCTGCATCCACCGCCGCCCAGTCCCGCAGCACCGGCTCACTGGCCACTTTTTTTCTTGCCACTATGTACACATCCTTCCATCAGAAAATCCTCACTCTGCATTTCTCCGGGCTTGTGACCGGCGCGCGCAACGGCGCGGCTGCATTACGGCCGGGGCATTGCCCCGGATAACTTCACGCATGGCGGCCATCTCCTGAATGCACCATCCGGCGCGCCTGCGAATAGTACGGCTCCTTCGGGACCCAGTTCACACCGTACCGCGCATAGAAGGCGTCGTTGCTCATCTGGAACCACTCGATGGCCGTTTGCAGCGGATCCAGGCGGCGCTGCACGCGTCCCTCGCCGTCCAGTATGTACAGTGTGCCGCCCACCAGACGAGCGGTACAAGGCAGGTATTTCGTCATGTCTATTTGTTCCATCAGGCATCCTCCTTCAGACGGATATCTTCGTTGTTTGCTTCAAAATGCTTCACCATGGCATTCCAGTCTGTCCAGTGTGTGTCATAACGGATGTATTTGCGATCACGATAATCCTTCAGTGCTTTTTGTTGCGCTTTTGGCAGACGGTTGTATTGTGCAATTTCCTGCCGGTTCATAAGAGGAACTTCCCGCTGAGCAATGAAACGTCTTCTTTCCTCACAATCCGTTGTCAACCATTTCCATTTAAACTGCCCATTGATATATACCGCGATTCCGTTCCTGAACATCCCCCGAAGCATTTGCAACTGCAGCGTCACTTCGTATCCATCAACGAGTAGTGTGATCTGTCCATATGGTCGTGAAAGAATTTCTTTCGCTCGTTTCCAATCATCTTGTCTCATAATGTCACCCCCTAAAACACAAAATTGTGCGGAGCTGCCGTTATGACCGGCTACGCCGGCCCTCCTGGGCCGCGGCTCCGCATGAACCTCGAACGTTAGAGCCCGAGGTTGAGCGCCTGAATCAGCACGCAGTCGTTACAGTGATTTTCCTCCAGTTCCTCAGAGCTCCGGCACTCAAGCGGCCAGCGGCAATAGCTGTCGCAGACAGTTTTCATCAGCTCCATGACTTTCTGTTCCCAGCAGTGCGCGTGCATCACGCGCGCGGATATTACGGGCTTGCCGCAAAACTTACAGTTTGGCATCGGCTTTTTCCTCCTTCAGCATGATGGGCGCCAGTTCGCCGCGCCTGTACTTCATAACCCAGTTTGCCACGGTGTTTTTCGAAACGTCATACATGGCGCCGGCTTCCTCGTAGGTCATCCCACTCAGTACAAGTCCTACGATACGCCGCTTAACCTCTATTGGATGCTTGGCGTATGTGTTGGGCCTGCCAGCGTCCGTGTGCCGCCGTATTGGGCGCCGTGCTTCCTTATGCGTAAAGCCCAGCGCCTCCTCGATCTCCTCGCGACTTGCAAGATACAGTTCCATCAGGATTTTCACATGCTGGCGCGGGGCGAGCGCATTTCTATACGACTTCCGGATCTCGCATTTATCCTGTTCACTCAGCGTTGTGTCCACCTCCGATTCCGCACTCTGCATTTTCCCGGGCTTGTGACCGGCGCGCCATTGGCGCGGCTGCATTACGGCGGGGCCCGCAGACCCCGTTATTCGATTTTCTATTCTACTCGGTACGGCGGCACGTTTCTGCGCCGCCTGTGCCGCTGCTCTGCCTGAGCCAGTGTGGCCAGCCGCCCGAACTCATACCCTACATAAAACAACAGCCAGATTAGCGGCAAAATCAGCACCTCACCGCCTGCAGCCCCCGGCCGTTCCATCCACACGCTGGTGCAGATTGCCACCATAAGCCCGGCCGCGCAGCCTGCAACAAATACCGCGCACCATTTCTTCCTGTTCATCCGTCTTTCCTCCGTTTAATTCCAGCCCACGCCCAGGTGTACCGCCATGCTGTACAGCCCGTCGTAGCTCACGTTCTCATTTCGCACGCTGTTGTTGTACACGGTCTTTGCGCCGCGCACGCCCCAGCGCCCCTTTGCGATTCCGAACAGGAAGTCCAGCTCCTTGTCCCGCTTTTCATCTGCCAAGCGGGGGAACAGCGCCCGGATATCCTCCTTTTTCACTTTCTGTGTGGTGTAGTTGCGGTTCATCTTGATGCGGCTGAACAGCTGCGCGAACTGTGCCTGCTGGCGGCCCATCATCCGGCTGTACACCTCCGTGTTTCCAATCAAGCACACCCCGTTCCCGGGGACGCCTGTCACGATATCCGGGTCACTCAGCGTCCGCAGCTCTTCCAGCGCCGGAAGGCGCAGGTGCTGGGCCTCGTCGATAATAACCACCTTATTTGTCCCCGCCAGCTTCTCCCGGATTGCCAGCATTGTGTCCATCCGGCCGCGCATCTCCGGCACGCCCAGCGCCCGGGCCAGCAGTTTGATGATGCAGTTCAGCGAGCCCGTGGTTGGTGTCGCCGTGATGAATACTGTGTTGTGCGGGTAGTCATGCAGGAATTTCCGTGCACCCTCAGTTTTGCCGATACCCGCATCTCCGTGCAGCACCACCATCCCTCGCTCCAACTGGGCAAATTTAATGCCCTTGTAGATGTCCTCGCTCACCGTTGTGGGCACATAGCCCGTGTCGGAAAGGTAGGGGGCGGCCTGTTCCTCCACGGCCTCCCGTGCCGCCTGCGTCTCAAAATATTCCTTCAGCTTGCCCTCTACATATGCCGGGTCGCCGTTGTATATCTTCCGCCGCCAGTTGCTCAATGCCGTCTGTGACAGCCCCACAGCCTGCGCCATCTTGTTCTGGCTCAGCCCGCTGCTCGCCAGGTATTCCTCCACGCGCTGCAGCAGTGCCTCATTGTACGTTTTACTCATCGTCGTATCCTCCGTTCTCTGTGATGATATTGTTTATCATGCGGTCAAGGTCGATATCGCCCACGGCCTTCAGCATCGGTTCCTCGTAGGCGCTTTGAAGTTCGATCAGCTTTGCGCCCGGTGCCGGTTCTTCTGCGCGCCGCGCCATGTTCTCCCGCGCGGTCTCAAGTGCAAGGTCAAGCCTCGTGTTCGGCCCGATTTCTTTCAGCGTCATGGCCGCCATCCGTTCCGCCGTCTGCTTTTCAAAGCTGCGAATCGTCTGCTGCGCTTCCTTTACTTCCTCTGCGCTGGCCCGGTATTCCAGTACCATCCGGCTGTCCGCAGGCAGCTCCATGATGAAGCGGTCGTCTTCGTCATAGGCTCGCACATGGCTCAAATCCAGCGGGTCATACCGAAGATATACTTTTGCGCCTTGATAGTTCAGCACAAATTCGTCTGTGCGGTAATAGATTTTGGTTTTTCCAACAGTGAGGTACACGCCCGGCCTGTCCACCTTAATGGCCCGTGTGCTGCGCATCAGCAGCAGGTTCAAGTCCTCCTCGCTGCGCGGCACCCGTTTGCGGTGCAAATTCTCATTGTATACCTGCATACGCGGCTTGCCGCGGTCTGCTGCCACCGCGCCGCCATAGGGCTGCTCGTTCAAGTACCCCTCCAGCAGCTGCTCCACGGCTTCGGTCAGTTCCAGGTCCGTGGGGCCTTTACCAGCCCGCAGCAGCTTCTCCAGATTTTCCGGCTTCTCCAGTACGTTGCCGCCTGTGTACGTTTCAAACAGCTTTGATATGCGGTTTTTAAAGTCCAGAAAGCGCCGTTCAATGATTTTTGCACGGGCGTTTTTCACCTGCGCATTCATCATTTCAATGCCCAGCCGCTGCAGGATTGTCGGTGGATTGTGCCGGTCCTGTGCCGCCTTGCTCTTTTTCTTCCGGTGGCCCAGCCCGCCCAGGTCGAAGGTCAAAAATTCTCGGCCGTTGTCCACATAGATTACGTCCGGGATGCCGTACCGCTGGATGCCCCGCCGCAGCGCGATCACCGTGCTCTGGCTGCTGGGTGCCGTCGTCACATACACCCCGGTAAAGATACCGCTGCGTGCATCTAAGAATGCGGTTAAGTACAGGCGGTGCGTTGTCTTGCCGTCTCGGCTTATGATGTCAAAGGTGTGGTTATCCGCCACCCATATTTCATTGCTTTCCATGTTGTCGTAGATGCGCCGCACATACGGGGCACAGCGGTCGCGCAGGGCTTTCTTTCCTTCGCGTCCCAGCTGCTGCACAGCATACGGCACATCCTTTTCAATGTGCCTTACAAAAGTGCTGTATGTCGGAATGCCATCCACCAGCGCCGGGTAATGCCTGCGCACATATTGGATGGTCGCCTCGTAGCACTCCTTTGCTTTCGGCTCCCGCAGGTCAAGGTAGAAAGAGAGGAATGCCTGCCACACCGTTTCGTCGATGCTGCTCCGGCCCTTCCGCGCCTTGCCCCGGCCATCCACCAGCCCCGCAAGGTCGTTTTCCTCCAGCGCTTTCTTCTTCCGGTACAGCGTTTTCACGCTCACCGCGCGCCCTGGGTCTTCCTGCCGCAGCAGCTCCACAAACTCAGCGTCCAGCTCCGCCGTGCGGCCCGGCTGCCTGCGGTATTCCTGCCATCGTGCAAGTGTTTCCATCTCCTGCCGTATTTCCTCCCGCTCGGCTGCTGAAAAGTGATCCAGCGGCTTGTACGCCTTTGCTGAAGCGGGCTTTTCTGACACAAGAGGGAATGGCTGACCGTGCTCCTTGAAGTAGCGAAGTTGGGCAGAGGGTGACAGAGTTGACAGCAAAACTGCGTATTCCGGGCGATTTTGCACGTTCATTATTCTTTCAGCTTTAAGCTGCCCTGTCTGCGCCTTATATCGAACTGTCCTCAACGGCATTCCTGTTAGTTCTGCTACCTGCCGAAGATTCAGTTTTACTTCCAAAAAACCACCATCTTTCTTAGCCTGCCATCATCAGTGCCGGGTGGCCATTCCCGGCAGACGGCCCACCGGGCCGTTTCGGCTACCATCTCTGTCGATGTTCGATATATCGTTCAGCCTCGTAGTAAGTGTCAAAGTGAGCGGATTCATACACAACAAAAGCTGGCATGATGCATCCTATCCCTGAGGGAGCGGGTGTGCCCGGTTCCGTCTGCATTCCTTTTTCAGCCTCATATCCGCCGTGGCCGCATTTCCGGATTCGCCATTTCATTGCTTTTTCTCCCTTCACTTAATAAACAGGGGCCATGGCCCCGTTTTTCTGCACGCCTCGAGCGGGCTTGCTTGACCTGCCATCATCAGGCACGGGGCGGTCAGTCCCCGCACGACAGCCCCGCAGGGCTGTTTCGGCTTCTATGTTCCGTACTTTTCGGGGCGTGTCAAGCCTTGGATGTATTCCAGGGCGACCAACTCGGGAAAGACCGTGTGCGGAACTCCCGCACGGCTGCTTCCGGGTCTGTTTTCAGCACAAGGCCGAATACAAGGCCGTTGCTGTCCACATCGCCCACGGCGTAGGTGTGTGATGGGTTCGCCGCCTTGCTGCGAAGAAGCACGCAGCGCTCTGCGCGTTTTAACACATCGTAAGCAGCCTTAAAATTGCCTTTTAACTCATCCATTGGTGTCGCCTCCTTATGTCTCTGGCACAAAGCGCCCATGCAGGCTGTAGTCCCACTGTATTTCCACGCCTCGCGGCGTATCGTACAAAGCCGCACCCACTGCATCCAGTTCGTAGCCGTCCTGCCGTCGCAGATGGACGGCAGGGAACAGGAACCCGTCCAGATGTTCCGTTACGAGATAGTGGCTGGTGCCTTGTCCGTACATGCCGCCCACAAGGAGCGGCTCGTTTCTGCGTCTGATTTCCTGTGTCATTTTGCTGGTCTCCTTTCGTTTAAAAGCCCGTTTCCGGGCAATACTTGGCTTGTATCGGCGTAGGCAAGCAGCTCGATCGCGGCGGCCAGTGTGTCCGTCCAGCCGATATACTGCCCCGCCGGGCCGTGGATGTAGATGCGGCCCACAGCGGGGTAGTACCGGATGCGGCATGGTGCCCACGTTGGGCTGCGACCGATCACCAGCTCGTGCCGACGAACTTCTAGGACGCGTAAGGTCCATTCTGTCAAGATTTTCAGCGGCCGTCGGCAGCTGCTTTTCCTTAGTTCCCAGTGGAAGTTCATTAAAGAGCCTCCTGCTCACTTGTGAATATTTCTTCAACTTTACACTCCAAAGCGTTTGCAATTGCCTTGGCCCTCAAATCTTGGGTGCGCGTATATGCACCCGTTTCAATTCGAAAAACTGCATTCACAGGAAGCCCTGCCTTTTCGGATAATCTCTTCTGATTTAATCCATGTGCCTTTCGCAGTTCAATGATTTTATCAACTTTTGCAATAAGCATTTGCCCACCTCCAACGCTAAAAGTTTTACGTTCGTACAAGGTACATCTATATAATATATTTTACATACGTAAAAGTCAACCCTAAATTTGTTGAAATTTGTATTTTACGAACGTAAAATTATATGGTATACTTACTTTTAACGACAGGTAGGTGATATTTCTATGGATAAGCCCATCGCAAAATCAAATAACCGTGTTCGCGAACTACGTTTAACTTACCACCTAACGCAAAGTGAACTCGCTGAAAAAACAAATTTGAGTTACTCATCTATTGTTTCTTATGAAAATGGCTTGCGTGATCCAAACGCGCGTGCGATGGCTGCATTAGAAAAATTTTTTGGTGTTACTGGAGAATATTTGCTCGGCTTAACCGATACCAATGTATCAAAAGCCCGTTTTTTTCCTGAAGCGAATAAAAAATCACCCCTGCTCGAGAAATATGAGCGGCTGGATCAGCATGGGAAAGAGCTTATTGCGATGATACTTGACAAAGAATTGGAGCGGTGTACGCTCAACCAACTGGAGGACAAATTTGTTGAATTTCCTAATGAAATTTATCTTAAATTTTCAGACCAGGCAGGTTGTGCCGGCAATGGAATCTATCTTGGCCCAGAGTCTTTTACAGAGTATCCTGTTGTAGGCAACGAGCTTACTCGGCGTGCTGCTTTTGCTGTCCCTGTTGCGGGAGATAGTATGGAACCTAAGTTTCATAATGGTGATATTGTGCTGGTAAACTTCGAGCCTGTAGAATCGGGAGATATTGCCCTTATCACCATGGATGGCTATGGATATATAAAAAAGATTGGCGACCAAGAACTACTCCCTTTAAATCCGAAATACGATCCGATTCCAATGGATGAAAGCGTCCGAGTGAATGGGAAAATAATTGGCGTATTTGACCCGTCTTGGTATATCTAAATGTAACAATAGTGCATATCTTAATCGGCAAGAGCATTAATAGTAATCGTTATTATTATTGATGTAAACCCGCATTTTACCTTAATCGGCAAAGCAACTTTTAGTCGGCAAGTTTTTGCCGATTAAAATAAAAAGAACCGTTCTCAGAGAGAGCCTTGTATGCTCAATCTGTAAACGGTTCTTTTTTATGCGTTTACAAGCCGTAAAAACGGCGGTTTTATGCGGTTTTACGCTGTTTTTCAGCATCCTTGTTTACGCTCCGTAAACGGTTTGTAAACGCTTGTTTTCATCCCCTGCGCCCTCGGCCCCTCGCCCGACAAAACGCCCCGGAATGCCCGAAATTCAGTTGCAAGTCCCGCTTCAGCATTCGGCGTATTCTGCCGCCGTTTTGCGTCCCGCTGTCACCTAAAAACCGCTTTGTGCGGCCGTTTTCCGGTTTTTTGCAGGTTCTTTCACTCAAAACTCCAGGCCGTTCGCGGTTTTCTCATTCTTCATGCTTTTTCACACAGGCGGCCGACCTAACCACGATGTAACTTTTGAGCACATCAGGGAGATTTATGAGTGGACAAGCCGAAAGGCCCTGGAATTGCCGGTTTTCAAGTATGAAGAAAAGATAATATCCGCCTCATAGCATTGATTGAATATATTTAATTTACTTAAAGAGGACAGGCCAGCCCTGTCCTTTTTACTATCCCTAAAGGAAGGAGGCGAAAATTGTCGCAAGGAAATAACCCCTTAACCGGGCCTGACCGTAATGGTTGGGCCTTTTTTCATGCCACGAAAAGGAGGTAATGTACACATGGCTGATGAAAAGCCTAAAACTTTACAGGAACAATCCTCTCCCACCGGCCCGCCTGTCAGTCAGGAAGGCAAGGACACGGCTCTGGCTGTAGTTCAACCGGGTGAGGAAAAGGACAAGACGGCTGACACAAAATCGGTTGAAGCGAAAGGAACAGAAGCCGCTGGTTCTAAAAAGCTGGACGATATTGTAAAGGAAGTCAAAGAAGCCCAGCAGAAACAGACCGAGTCCACCCCTGCCGCTCCCGACAAAAAACAGTCCGCTTCTATAACTAAGATATCTGATTTGCCAAAGACCGGACAAAAGAAAGCCGAGAAACCGGAGCTCACAAAAAAGACTTCCGCTCCGAAAAAGGAGACAAAGGAAAAGCCCGTACAGACAGTGAAACCGGAGAAGCCCAAAAGTACGGTTCCAGTTTCCAAAGAAGCTCCCGAAGCCAGCGCCCCGGCACAGTCAGCACCCACGCCTCTGGAGCCACCAAAGGAAGCACCCCGCCGGGGAGAGGAACAGATTGTCTATTTGAGGCTGAATGAGCTCCATGCCTTCAAAAACCACCCCTTCGGTGTGCGCGATGATGAAGAAATGCAGGCCATGGTTTCCAGCGTCAAGGACAAAGGCGTAACCCAGCCCGCTATCGTCCGGCCCTTGGAGGGCGGCGGCTATGAGATTGTATCCGGCCACCGCCGCCAGAAGGCCAGCGAACTGGCAGGCTACACGGACATGCCCTGTATCGTCCGAAACCTGACCGATGATGAAGCCATCACGCAGATGGTGGAGGACAACTTAAATCAGCGTGAGGAAATCCTCCCCAGTGAAAAGGCAAAGGCCCTGAAAATGCAGTTGGAGGCCATCAAACATCAGGGAACCCGGACTTCGGGCCATGTTGACCCGAAGGAGGCCGGGAAACGCTCCAACGAGATTGTGGCCGAGCGCAACAAGATGGCGGTTAAACAGGTTCAGCGATTTATTCGGCTCAATGAGCTGGTTCCCGACCTGATGAAGCTGGTGGACGATAAAAAAATAGGCTTCACAACAGCTGTGGAGCTCTCCTATATCAATCAGAAAAACCAGAACTATATAGCCGTCTCCATTGACAGTCAGCAGGCTTCCCCCACACAGGCACAGGCCAAACGCATGAGGGAGCTTGATGAAAAGAAACTGCTCAATAGTGACGTGATTGACGGAATCATGATGGAGGACAAAAAGGAGGTAGACAAAGTGATTTTAACAGGTGCAGAGCTGGGAAAATATTTTGGCGCGGAGGCCACCCCGAGGGAAATGAAAGATCAGATCATCAAACTGCTGGACGATTGGAAGGGACAGCAGAAGGAACAGGTCAAGCCGGAGAAAAAGGCTGACAAGGAGAAATAGGCGGGGCTTCGGGCCAGTGTGACCCGAGACTAAGACCATGGGGCGCAGCCCCACCCCCGAAGCTCAAAGGATATATAATTCCCCATCGCCGTTTGTGGGATAGCATAGCCGGGAAAATCTGTCAAGGGCCTGCCGCTGTAGGCGGTGCTACGCACCCTTGACAGATTTCTCCCGGTTATGCTTTAAGGCGGTCAAGCGATGGGGATATAAATTCCTTTGAGCCGTTCTCCTTCCCACGGGAAGGGGCGGAGGGGTTGGGCTCTATCCTGCTACTACTCTTTTATAGAAGAAACGGAGGTAAAAACAGTGAAACGACCTTTAGCTTATATTACTGCGGCATGGAACGGGGAGCCGGATATTGACACCGCCCTTGCTGTCCAATACTGCCGGATTACTTACGAAGCGGGATTCTCACCTATCTGCCCGCTGTTGTATCTGCCGCTGTTTATCAATGACGCTATTCCCGAGGAACACAAGGATGGGATTGACATGCGCCGGGATATGCTTCGGCGGGCCCGGGTGCTTGTTGTCTGTGGCACCGCTGTAGATGAAGATGTAAAGAATGATATTGCAGTGGCCCAGCGGTTGAACATCACGGCAACCACCCTGGACGGGATTGTGACTGTCAATCAGCAGGGCCGAAACGCTGATGATGTTTGAAGCCCATCTGACAAATGAGGTCATGAAGAACGGTAAGACTTCGGGCCAGTATGGCCCGAGGCCGCAAAGGAGGTGCAGGTAACATTAACTACTATCCAATCAACGAGCCAGAAGCCCGCCGCGCCAAAGAGATGAACAGTTTTTATCATTATGAGGAAGGGAGTGCAACCGCCGAATACCATAGCCTCATAGATAAGGCCGCCGCTGTGGCAGAGAAGCAGAAAACAAGGGTTGACCCCATGTTTCATGAAAAAATCAACCACCTGCTTGATACCTATGCTCGCAAGCTGGCGGAAAACATGAACCAGCAGTTTGCGATTGACGCGCGAGTTCCGTCCGTCATGATAGCCGGGCCTGCCAACTTCCCCATCAGACAGAAGGAAAAACAGAACCGGGCCCGCGACAGCAACATGGAGGAATGGCGGCATATTCAGAGCCTCCTTGATAAAATCCGCAGCACCGGTATGGGCGGAATCAGCGCAGATGACCCGGAGGCCATCACGAAGCTGAAAGAGAAACTGGAAGGTCTGGAACGCTCCCAACTGATTATGAAGGAGGTCAACATTTATTACCGCAAACACGGGACGCTTGACGGCTGTGCGCTTCTCTCCCCCGACCAGATTGAAAAGCTAAAGTCGGATATGGCCCGGTACAGTTGGCTGAAAAAGCCCTTTGACCTTACAAACACCAGCGCAGAAATCCGCAGGATAAAGGAACGAATCGAAGATTTAAGCAAACGGGCCGAAACAGAATTTTCCGGCTGGGAGTTTCAGGGCGGCCATGTGGAGATGAACCGGCAGGAAAACCGCCTGCAAATCTTTTTTGACGGGAAACCGGACGCCGATACCCGGACGGAGCTCAAAGGGAACGGATTCCGGTGGGCCCCCAGCGTGGGCGCATGGCAGCGACAACTTACCAATAACGCGCTCTGGGCCGCCGACCGTCTGGCTTGTATCCAGCCGCTTTCCGGCGAACGTCCTTCCCAGCTTCAAAAGAAGGCGCAGGAAAAACCATCTATCCTGAAAACCATGCAGGAATATCCAAAGGAGCCGGGAAAGGAAAAACCGCCCATGCCTAAGAGGGAGGCCGAACGGTAGGCTTCGGGCCATGCTGGCCCGTGGTTATGAAGGGAGTGATTGATTATCAGTAAAACCAGACAAAAGCGGCTGGCAGAGCAGAAGGAAGTGAAGGAACTGCTGGCCGTGTTGAAGGAAAATAATTTTTCCAGCGCAAAGGATCTCATGGCCGCCATCGGCCATGTGTCGGACCTGGAGGAACAGCTTTCCAGTGCGGTTCAGGAGCTTACCGCCATGCGGCAGGAATTGCAAGAAATGAAGCAATCGCCGTTAAAAGCCGCCCTGCAAAGGTCGGTTCAGACATTGGAGGCGAAGGTTTCCCAGTTAAGGAGGCAGATTGAAGTACTGAAAGAAAACATCATAGAGGGCTGTAAACAGGCCCTTACCGATTTTAAACAGCGAGGAACGGCGGCCCTGGACGGTGTTCCTCGCTTCTTCCATCTGCGAGAAGTTCTGGAAGGGGTAAAGGAAACCATTCAGGCCGGGATTGCCACAGACGAAAAGGCCCTTGCGAAAATCGAAGCCGTTTCAGCCGAATACCACGAGGCGGGCAGGCATTTAAAAAATGTAGGCCGGGCCCTGATGGGGAAGGAGGCCGTATCAGAGACAAAAGGCCCGGGCAAGCTGGTCAAAGCAGTTGCGGCCCCCTACCGGGCGGAACGCGCCTGTCTGCTCTCCATGCAGAACAGCGTGGAAAAAGCCCTCGCCCGGATAGAACGGCTGGAACAGGCGGCAGAAAAAAAGCCGTCCATCTTAGGCACCATGCGGACGCAGAATGAAAAGATACGGGCAGAACCGGGAAAGGAATCCCCGCCCGCCAAACATGGCGAGCGGTAGACCTCGGGCCACATTGGCCCGAGGTTATCTGTCTCCCGTAAAGTTAAGAGGGGCCCCCGGAGTTTATGGGAGCCTGACAGGAAGGAGGTATTATGCAGGACGAAGTAAACCAAAAAACGATTGCCCTCTCAATCCGGGCAACAAAGCTCACAGGCCGGGTGCTGGCTTCCGCTCTACGGAAGATTTTAGAAGAAGGAAAAAAGCGCCACCAGAAGGCGCTGACCCCGCAGGGCCGCCAAAGCGTGAAAAAGCTGATGAATCATTACGGGGCAAAAAACTCCATACCCCTTGTGGGAGCCCCCCGGCAGTTTGACCGCATAGCAAAGGAATTTCATGTAGACTATGCGTTCCATAAGGTCAGCCCCGGCCACTACCTTCTGTTTTTCAAAACAGGGCAAGCAGACGCCATGACGGCGGCGTTCCAGAAATACAGTGACAAGGTGCTGAATAAGGGGAAAGACAGGGCTTCTATCCTCGGCCAGCTACGGAACCTTTCAGAGCATATCAAATCCCGACCAAAGGAGCGCCAGAAAACCAGAGAGGCGGTGAAGGAAGAACGGTGAGTGACAAAATCCGAAAATATGTACTTCCCAACCTCCCCTACCTCTTTGTGTTCTGGTTCTTCTCAAAGGTAGGGACGGCTTACCGCTTGGCCGCCGGGGCCGATTTCGGCACAAAGCTCGTAGGCATGATAAAAACCTTCCCCACGGCCTTTGAAAATTACCTTCCGGGCCTTGGTGGGCTAGACCTTCTGGTGGGCCTTACCGGGGCCGTGGGAATGTACCTGCTTGTGCAGTCCAAAATCAGGAAGGGAAAGAAGTTCCGCCGTGAGGAAGAATATGGCTCGGCCCACTGGGGTACGGCAAAGGATATCAAGCCCTTTGCAGACCCGGTATTTAAAAACAACGTCATTCTGACAGGCACGGAATTCCTGACGATGAACACCCGGCCCAAAATCCCGGCCAACGCCCGGAACTTAAACGCCTGTGTGATCGGTTCGTCCGGCTCTGGAAAAACAAGATTCTGGCTGACCCCGCAGCTCCTTCAGGCCCATTCGTCCTATGTGGTCGTAGATCCAAAAAGCGGCACCCTCGAACAATGCGGGCGTTTCCTGCAACGGCAGGGCTACCGGCTCCGGGTATTCAACACTATCGACTTTTCCAAATCCATGCACTACAACCCGCTGGCCTACATCAAAACGGAAAGTGATGTGCTGAAATTCGTGACCGCCCTGATTGCCAACACCAAAGGGGACGGCAAGGACGGGGACGAGTTCTGGACAAAAGCGGAAACCCTTCTTTACTGTGCGTTGATTGCCTATATCGTCTTTGAGGGGCCGGAGGAAGAATGGAACATGAACACCCTTGTGGAAATGATTAACAGCATGGAAGTCCGGGAAGATGATGAGAGCTTCAAAAATGCCGTTGACTACATGTTTGACGGGCTGGAAAAGAGGAACCCGAATCATTTTGCTGTGCGGCAGTATAAAAAGTATAAATTAGCCAGCGGCAAGACAGCAAAATCTATCCTTATTTCCTGCGGTGCAAGGCTGGCTCCCTTTGATATTGGAGAGCTACGGGAGATTATGAGCTATGACGAGCTGGGCCTCGATACGCTGGGAGATGAAAAAACAGCCCTGTTTTTCCTGATATCCGACACGAATACCACCTATAACTTCCTCGTTGCCCTTGCCTTCTCCACCATGTTCAACATGCTCTGTGAGCGGGCCGACAACAAGTACGGCGGGCGGCTCCCCCATCATGTGCGGGTGCTGTGGGACGAGGCGGCCAACACGGGACAGGTGCCGGGGCTGGAAAAAATCGTGGCCGTCATTCGTTCCCGCGAAATCAGCCTGACGCTGTTCTATCAGGCCATGAGCCAGTGCAAGGCGCTCTATAAGGACAACGCCGAGACAATCATGGGGAACATGGATTCCATCGTGTTCCTTGGGGGCCGTGAAGCCTCCACACTGAAAGACATTTCCGAAAACTGGCTGGGAAAGGCCACTATCTCCATGCAGACAGAAAGCCGCACCCGGGGGCAGTCCGAAAGCTACGGGCAGAACATGCAGCGTCTGGGCCGGGAGCTTCTCACCACAAGCGAAATCACCACCATGCCCGGAAATATGTGTATCTGCCAGCTCCGGGGCCTCCCGCCTTTTTACAGCCCGAAATATGACTTGAAAAAGCACCCCAATTATCACCAGACAGCCGAGTACGACAAAAAGAAAAACGCCTTCCGCTTGGAAACCCTGTTCCGTCACCGGCCATTGAGACTAAAGCCGGAGGACGAATACACGGTTTACGAGATAGAGGAAACAGACGCAGAGGAAGAAGCTGACATTCTCAACTTTGACGACATGGACAGTGACGACTTTGCGTGACCTCGGGCCACATTGGCCCGAAGCGCCGCCGTTATGGGCGGATATTTTTTTACCCGAAAACCGATTCAATCTAAGAAAATGGAGGAAACCACATGGAATTTTTCAACTCTGCTATCGACATCTTAAAGGTTCTCGTTATCGCCCTGGGGGCCGGGCTTGCGGTGTGGGGAGTCATCAACCTGTTAGAAGGGTACGGCTCGGACAACCCGGCGGCGAAATCACAGGGAATCAAACAGCTCATGGCCGGAGGCGGTGTTGTCCTGATTGGCACACAGCTTATCCCCCTCTTATCCGGCCTGTTCTAAAGCGTTCCCATTCAAAGGAGTGATATATGGATACTATCATCAATGCAATCGTGGAATGGCTCAAGGGTGTGCTTGTAGATGGTATCATGGGAAATCTGGACGGCCTTTTCAACAACGTGAATGAGCAGGTTGGAGGGATTGCCTCGCAGGTTGGGACGACCCCGGCGGATTTTAACGCCGGGGTCTTTTCCATGATACGGCAGATATCGGAAACGGTTGTTCTGCCAATCGCCGGGATTATCCTCACGTTCGTCATGACCTATGAGCTCATTCAGATGCTCATAGACCGGAACAACCTCCATGACATAGACACATGGATGTTCTTCAAGTGGATATTTAAAACCTTCGTGGCCGTGACGATCCTGACGAACACCTTCAATATCGTGCTGGCTGTCTTTGATGTGAGCCAGCATGTGATACAGCAGTCGGAGGGGCTTATCCAGAGCGGCACGGAAATCACGCCGGACATTATGGACAGCCTGCGCACGGACTTGGATGCGATGGAGCTGGGCCCGCTGTTCGGGCTGTTCCTCCAGTCATTCCTCGTCCAGTTCACCATGACCGCCCTGAATATCGTGATATTTGTCATTGTCTATGGCCGCATGATTGAGATATACCTGCTGACCAGCCTTGCCCCTATCCCCTTCTCCACCGTGGCGAACCGGGAAACCGGGCACATGGGGCAGAACTATTTCCGGTCGCTGTGCGCGGTCGGCTTTCAGGGGCTCCTGATTATGGTATGCGTGGCAATCTACGCCGTGCTGATTCAGAGTATCGCAACGGACGGCGACCCCATGGGGGCCATCTGGCGCTGTGTCGGCTACACGGTGCTCCTGTGCTTTTCCCTCTTTAAGACCGGGAGCCTGTCAAAATCCATCTTCGGCACCGGTTAAACCGGCAGAAGGACTTCGGGCCACCCTGGCCCGGGGCGGGAAGGAGGACATATGCCGAGACGTTACAAGCTGGGGGCGGACGGGCAGGCCCACCCGTCCTACTTTGGAAAGCTCCCCGAAGAATTTACAAAAGAGGATACCCTGCGTTTCCTCGCAGACACGGATATCCAGTTGTACAGGCTTCTGTCGGCGGACACACATGCCGCACTCCGGGCAGAAGGCTATGAATATAAGGACGGGGGCCTCGTCCCCATTTCAGGAAAGGAGACAGTTATGCAGGAACAGACAGGCGGCGCACCCGCCGCTACACAGGAACCCATGAAGCTGGACGTGAGCGTGAGGCTCATCGACCCCGTAAAAAACCTGATTGGCTTTGCCAGTGTGAAATTCAACGACTGTTTCGTGGTGGAGAATTTCAAGATTCTGCAAGGCGAAAAAGGGATTTATGTGGGTATGCCCAGCCAGCCGGACAGGAACGGAGGATACCGTGACGTAGCAAAACCCATCACGAAGGAGTTCCGCAGCCAGCTTAACGAGGCAGTTGTGGAAGCCTACACGGCGGAGCTCGACCATTTGCAGGCAAGGTTAGCCGCCGCAAGGGGAGGCCAGGAACGCCCCTCCATCAAGGAACAGCTCACAGCCGGGGTAAAACAGGCGGAACAGGCGCAGGCGGAAAAACCCGCAAAGGCAAAAGCCAGCCGCGGGCAGGACAGATAACCTCGGGCCATAGTGGCCCGAAGTGAAAGAAGGAGGCGATACCCATGACACACAGGAAACAAGCCTATGACGCCGCCTGCTACTACGATGGAAAGCTGTTGGGCCGCTGTACCGTGGCTGACAGTGAAGCCTATTCCCTTCTGATGAAAGAGTGCGGCGGGGAGGCCGTCCGTGTCCTGCGGGAATATCCCTACTTGTCCCCGGAGCTGAAAGCCATTCTGGAAAAAGCGGCGCTCATGCAGGCCGACCGTCAGAGGACAGGCGGCATGTTCCATGAGCCGGAAAGCTCCCCGTGGGGCAAGGTACAAGCCTGCGACACGCTATGCCCCGGGGTGTTCCTCGTGAGCACGGCCAGCCACGGCGGGACAATGGTGGCAAAGGAAGTAGCCGCCGTCCTGTCCCCTGCGGCTAAAAAATGCGGTTTCCAGAGAAACGGCTACATCTGTTTTGAGGAGGACGCACAGGAAAGCGTGGTACTGCGGGAGCTCCTTGATAAAAAGCTGTGGAAAATCCCTGACCGTATCAAGGATAAGGAAAAATTCGAGGAAAACATCAACCAGTCCATCAGACAGTATAACCCCGACTACTGGCGGGCAAGGCAGGCCGGACGGGCGGCCGCCGTGGAAGGGAAACGGCCCCTGCCCGCAAAGGAGGCGGCCAGATAGCTTCGGGCCACCATGGCCCGAAGCGCCAAAGGAGGTGAACAGCCCGTGGCATATGTACCCGTACCAAAAGACCTAAGCAAAATCAAGACGAAGCTGGCCTTAAACTTGACGAAGCGCCAGCTTATCTGTTTCTCACTCGCGGCGGCGGTGGGGATTCCGTCCTACCTGTTCAGCCGTGGAGCCATCGGAAACAGCCCGGCCCTTTTCCTGATGATTGGCCTCATGCTCCCGTTCTTCTTTTGTGCCATGTATGAGCGTGACGGCCTGCCGCTTGAAAAGGTGCTGAGGAATATCCTGCGCACCCGGTTCCTTTATCCGATGGTGCGGCCCTATAAGACAGAAAATTTTTATGCTCTTTTGAGCGGTTTCAAAAAGGAGGCGAAGCCGATTGCAGAACCAGAAAAGAAGAAAAAGCACCACAGCAAAAAAGCCTGACCGGAAAGGCAGCCTGTTTCCCGGCGGAAAGCGGAAGATTCCCGCCACCGCCCAGCAGACCCTTCCCTACCGGGATATGTACCGGGACGGCGTGTGCCGGGTGGCCGACCATTATTACACAAAAACTATAGAATACGAGGATATCAACTACCAACTCGCACAGGCCGAGGATCAGGCCGCCATTTTTGACGGTTGGAGCGCCTGCTTAAATTACTTTGACAGTACCCTTCCGTTCCAGCTCTCATTCATCAACCACCGGAGCCGCCCGGAAAGCCGGTACAGCGTCAACATCTCCATGCAGGAGGACGAATATAACGGGGTGCGGCAGGAATACGTGGAAATGCTGGAAAACCAGATAGCCAAAAGCAACAACGGAATCGTGCGGACGAAACTGCTGACCTTTGGCGTAAATGTGGACGATTTATCCACGGCCCGGGCAAGGCTGGAACGAGTGGAGGCCGACATCATGAACAATTTCAAGAAGCTGGGCGTAAAATCCACCGCCCTCTCCGGGCTGGAACGTCTGGAACTGCTCCACGGCCAGCTTCACCCGGGAGGGAATGACCCTTTCCATTTTTCATGGAACATGATACCAAAAACAGGGCTTTCCACAAAGGATTTTATAGCGCCTACCAGCTTTGACTTTCGGTTCAGCCGTCTGTTCCGGGTGGGCACCACATGGGGAGCCGCCTCCTACTTGCAGATTCTTGCCTCGGAGCTATCCGATAAACTGCTGGCGGAGCTGTTGGAGCTGGACGCGGAAATGACTATCACCCTCCATGTACAGACGGTCGATCAGGCCGCGGCCGTGAAGGCCATCAAAGCCAAAGTCTCTGATATCGACAAGATGAAGGTGGAGGAACAAAAAAAGGCGGTGCGTTCCGGCTACGACATGGACATTCTGCCACCCGACCTTGTGACCTACAGCCAGGACGCAAAGACCCTTCTGGAAGATTTGCAGAGTCGGAATGAAAGAATGTTCCTTTTAACATTCCTTGTGGTAAACATGGCTCCTACCCGGCGAGAGCTGGATAACGACCTGTTCACCGTATCAGGAATCGTACAGAAATACAACTGCGCCCTGAAACGGCTGGACTTTCAGCAGGAGCAGGCGTTCCTTTCCAGCCTCCCCCTCGGCCATAACTCCATTGAAATACAGAGGGGCCTGACCACCAGCAGCACCGCCATTTTCGTTCCCTTCATGACGCAGGAACTCCGCATGAACGGGGAGGCGGTCTATTACGGGCTGAACGCCCTTTCCCACAACGTCATCATGGCGAACCGGAAGAAACTGAAAAACCCCAACGGCCTGTTTCTCGGAGTGCCCGGTTCGGGGAAATCCTTCGCCGCAAAACGGGAGCTTGTGAACGTGTTCCTCGCCACCCACGACCGGATTATCGTGGTAGACCCCATGGGCGAATATTCCCCGTTAATCCGGCGGCTGGGCGGGCAGGTGATAGAGATTGCGCCGGACAGCCCGCACCACATCAACCCCATGGACATAGATTTGAGCTTTGACGAGGAAAACCCCATGGCCTTAAAAGCCGATTTTATCCTGTCTCTGATGGAGCTCATTGTCGGCGGCAAGGACGGCCTACAGCCCATTGACCGGACGGTGATTGACCGCTGTGTACGCTTCATGTACCGGGAGCATATCCAGCACCCGGAAAAGAAACAAATGCCGACCTTGCAGGACTTATACGAACTGCTCTGCAAACAGCCGGAGGCGGAGGCTTCCCGTCTGGCAACCTCCCTTGAAATCTATGTGTCCGGTTCTTTAAACGTATTCAACCATGAAACCAACGTAGACTTGAACCGCCGCCTTGTGTGCCTCGATTTAAAGAAGCTGGGGGCGGGACTGCGAACGATTGCCATGCTCATCATGCAAGATCTGGTAAACTCACAGGTTTCCTTAAACTTCATGAACGGGCTTGCCACATGGTGCTACTTTGACGAATTTCACGTACTGCTCCGGGACGCCCTGACGGCCAGCTACTGCGTTGCCATTTGGAAAATGCTGCGGAAGAAAGGCTGTGTCCCGTCAGCCCTGACCCAGAATGTGAAGGATTTTCTGGCAAGTCCCGAAATTGAAAATATTTTCGGTGCGACACGTTGACGCACAAACATCACGCTATGAGGGTAATACTTCATAGACTTATGGCCATGTGATGCTAAAAGCGTCGGGCTTATCTCGGCAGGGATGAGCAACAACTGATAACCCGATAGGTAGAATGAAGGAGTAACGCCCTGAAATGCCTACTCTGATACTTCGACCGGCTTCGGCTGTAATGGCTGGAGTCTGGAGCTCGATAAAGTCGGCGGAAGTTTGTCGTAACAGCGTGGCAACACGGCTGACGAAAGTGCAGTAGAGGTACTGTATGCAGATGACACGCCGGGAGTCTATAAAATATCTATGGTGAGAATGTCTACGACGGACTGACGAAAACCGCGAATGTACGGGTCTAGATGTTTACCGTATAGAAATGTACGGACACTTAAATGTGGGTCAGTGCGGTAAAGTAAAAATCGAAAATATGAAATTCCGTATTGTGTTACAGGCACAATCAAGCTGACAGGACTATAGCGGACACCTAAGGATATATGTACAGATAGGGTTATCGGAACGTGGAAAGGTACAGAGTTGCTCATAAGCAATCTGCGGACGAATCATATAAGCCGCTTAATCTGTGCTGAAAAGCGAAGCTCGAACCTATGACAGCCCAACGAAAAAGGCGGGCTTGAGGAATGGGCTTTAGTCGGTTAGAAACTATTGTTGTCATTCAATCGTATAAGGATTACGAGTAAGACAAAAAGGGACACTTTCCCGCGAAAGGAGAGTGATGCCTTATGACCAGAAAAAAGAAACAACTGCTATGTGAGGAAAATCTGCGACATAACGAGTATTACGGAATGCAAGATACCTTCGATAATCTATATGCTGCCAGTAAGAATGGTGAGGTGTTTACAGACCTCATGTCTATCGTCCTTCAAAGGGAAAACATTCTGCTGGCATACAGAAATATCAAGAAAAACACAGGAAGTAAAACGTGTGGAACAGATAAACTCACAATCAGGGACATTGGAAAGTGCTCCCCTGATGAAGTAGTTGAAAAAGTGAGATTTATTGTAAACGGAAGTGAGCATGGTTATCGTCCTAAGCCAGTCAGGCGAAAGGAGATACCGAAGCCATACGACCCGAGCAAGACAAGACCCTTAGGCATTCCATGCATCTGGGACAGGTTAATCCAACAATGTATTAAGCAGGTAATGGAGCCGGTATGTGAAGCTAAGTTCAGTGAGAACAGCTATGGCTTTAGACCGAACCATTCCGTAGAAAACGCTATTGCCAGAAGTTATAAACTGTTACAGCAAGCAAACCTGCACTATGTCATTGAATTCGATATTAAAGGATTTTTTGACAATGTGAACCATGCAAAGCTGATTCGGCAGATTTGGGCAATGGGGATTCACGATAAGGCGCTTATATTTGTGCTTCGGAGAATACTGACAGCACAGATAAAACTTGAGGACGGAACATTTATTACGCCTGATAAGGGAACACCACAGGGTGGAATCATTTCTCCACTCCTTGCAAACATCGTTCTTAACGAACTCGACCACTGGGTTGAAAGCCAATGGCAATGGAGTCCGATATGCAAAAGAAATGTCAGACCTGAAAACGGGTACAGACAGGCGAAAAAGTCCAACCTCAAAGAGATGTTCATTGTTCGATATGCGGACGACTTTCGGATTTACTGTAGAACGAAAGATACTGCTGAACGGACAATGCACGCAGTTATACAGTGGTTAAGAGAAAGGCTGAAACTGGAAATCTCAGAAAAGAAAACAAGGATTATCAATGTCAGAAATCATTACTCAGACTTCCTTGGGTTCAAGATGAAAGTTCACAGGAAAGGCAACAAGCTGGTGGTAATTTCATACATCGCTGATAAGAATTTTGACCACAAGCGCCAGAAGCTGAAAACACAGGCAAAACGGATTGTCCATCCCCGAAAAATCTATGGAGAACAGGGTGAAATCAGGCTCTATAACAGTATGGTCACAGGAATGCAGAATTATTACTGCATTGCCACCCATATCAACCATGATTGCGCAATACTAAATCGTGCAGTTATGACACTGCTCACAAATAGGCTTAGTACCCGTAACGGGAATCGATTGGTTAAAACCGGACGGGAATTGACTGAGTTTGAAAGAAGCCGATTTGGAAAATCCAAAATGATGCGATATGTTGCAGGCACAAATGAGCCAGTATATCCTATTGGCTACACGCAACACAAGAATCCTTTATTCCGTAAAAAAACATGGAATTACTACACTCCAGAGGGGCGGGAAGGCATTCACAATAACCTACGAATCAATATGGCCATTCTGCTCTCGCTTATGCGGAAGCCACCCTATGGCTATAGCGCGGAATATGCAGATAACAGAATATCACTATTCTCTGCTCAATGGGGAAAATGTGCTGTTACCGGTGAAGAATTCTCAAGTACACATGAGATTCACTGTCATCACAAACTGCCCCGGTATCTTGGAGGCGATGATTCCTATGGGAATCTTATTTTAGTGAAGGATTCTGTACACAAGTTGATTCATGCCATCAATGCAGATACAATCGCAAAATATTTGGAACTCCTACAGCTTGACAAGAGCCAGCTCAAAAAGGTAAATACGCTCCGTGAGTTGGCGTCTCTGCCGTTAATCTAATCTCTCACTAATCAACACAACACAGTATTTCTATGACAGGTTTGATTGTTTAGACAACGAAATCTACTAACCGATGGAACGCCGTGTGCGGTGAAAGTCGCATGCACGGTGTGAAGTGGGGGAAAAGCCTGAGATGATATCAGGGGCTTACCTATCACTATAGAACTCGGATTTTCTCGTCCTGCTTGCACAGGCACAGGGCGACCGGCAGATTATCGCAAAACAGCTCGGTATCAGCCCGCACCAGCTTTCCTATGTGACCCACACCAATTCCGGTGAGGGCCTTTTGTTTTTCGGGAACGTCACAATCCCCTTCGTAGACCACTTCCCGCAAAATACGGAGCTCTATGCAATCATGACAACCCGCCCGGAGGATAAAAAGAATGAGCCAAAACAGGAATGAAACCGCTTCGGGCCAACATGGCCCGAAGCTCACGGTACGGGAAATCCCCAAAGAGCAGGCTATCAACTTTATCCGCCGCTACCATTATTCCAAAATCATGCCCCGTCTGAATAAGCACTATCTGGGCTTTTACACTGGAAACCGGCTCGCGGGCGTGGTGGCGCTGGGCTGGGGAACCCAGCCGCTCCAAAGCATACGGAAGATGTTCCCCCGCCACAGGCTCCAATCCAGCGACTATCTGGAAATCGGGAAGATGTGCTTTCTCCCTGAAATGAACGGGAATCAGTGTTTTGGGAGCAGGGTGCTCTCCCAGCTTGTAAAATGGCTGAAAAGCAATACGGACTGCCTGTTTCTCTACACGTTGGCGGACGGCATTATGGGGAAATGCGGCTATGTGTATCAGGCCGCGAACTTCCGGTACATCGGGAGCTTTCCTACCAGCATCTACCGCTGTACGGCCACCGGGGAGAAAATCCACCCACGGAGCGCAAGGCTCTTACTGGAAGAAAATGCCGCCCTTGACGGGGTGGAAAGACGGTTCTGGCTGACCCATGGCTACTGTGAATACAAGGGGATTGAAAAAATCAACGGCCTCATGTTCCGTTACCTCTACCCACTGAACAAGGAGGCGGAAAGAATCCTGAACGCTTACCCGGAGTACCAGGGGCTCCCAAACCCGAAGGATAAGGATTTAAGATTTACCATGCGCACCGCCCCAGGGGTATATACCCCAGTCCCGCCGCCGGTATTTAACCGTGATGTATGCCAGTTCAACACACAGAAATGTTGAGGCTGGCTTTTTTATGTTCCGGGAAAGGAGGAATGACCTATCGGAAAGGAACCAAAGAAAGGCAAGCCCAAACAGCCGCCGCCGGATACTTTCACCTCGGGCCAACATGGCCCGAAGCAGGAAACCAGCCCGCCGCCGGATTCTGCCCCTTCCGGCCGCCTGCATTTTGAGGACGAAGGTACGCCGCCGCAGGCCGGAGATACCTCGGGCCAGCATGGCCCGAAGCCCTCCGATAAATTCCGACAGGATAAGGAGCGGGCCCGCCCCTCCGACCATATACGGCAGGAGGAAAAAACGGGCGGAGGCGAAGGACAGGAACCTCATGAGAAGGAGGCCGGGGCTGACCGGGCCGGAAAGAAACGCTTTGCCGGGAAGAAACCGGACAAGACGGAGAAGGCACAAGGCAAAGCGGATAAGGCGGGACGGAAACTGGAATCGGCCCGGGAAAAGCTGGCCGCACAGAAGCCGCCAAAACGGCCGGGACTGGCAAAAAAAGCAGTCCGGGGTATGCGGACGGAAGTATGGTTTTACTCCCACAACAAGATACACGAAGTCGAGCATGAAAACGTGGGTGTGGAAGGAGCCCATAAATCCGAGCTTGTGGCGGAGGCCGGAACCCGCAAGCTCGTCCGTTTTGCCAGACGCCGCTACCGTGAGCACCCGGCCCGCCGGGTGGCGAAATGGGAACGGAAGGAACTGGCGGCACGGGCGAATCTGGATTTTCAGAAGATCGCAAAGGAACACCCGGAGCTTACCAGCAACCCACTCTCCCGCATGGCCCAGAAATGGAAACTGAAACGCCAGTATGCCAGACAGGCAAGGCAGGCCGCAAAACAGGGGACACGGGCGGCGAAGAAAACAGCCGCCACAGCCGGAACCCTTACAAAACGGGCGGTTCAGGCGGCGGCCCGCCACCCGGTATTTGTCCTGATTATCGTGGTACTGTTCCTGCTGTTTTATATATTGTCGGCGTTTTCCTCCCTTATCCCCATGCTGGGGAGCAGCCTTGCAAACGCCATATCCGGCACCTCCTACGCCTCCGCTGACAGCGACCTTTTAGGGGCGGACGAGGACTATGCCGCTCTGGAAAATGACCTGAAACAGAAGATTGCCAATATCGAGTACACCCACAGCGGCTATGACGAATACCGCTACAACGTAGACGAAATCGGCCACAACCCCTATGAGCTGGCCTCCTACCTGTCAGCCAAATACCACAGCTATACCCGGTCAGGAATACAGGGCGAACTTGGGGAGGTCTTTGAAGCACAGTACGAACTGACGCTGACCGAGGAAGTGGAAATCCGCTACCGCACGGAAACCAGCACGGACACGGACGGCAACGAGACAAGCGAGGAAGTCCCTTATGAATACTATATCCTCCATGTGACCCTAAAAAATCGCACCCTCCCCGCCGTGGTGAATACCCGGCTTACCATGGAGCAGAAGGAGATTTATTCCGTCATGCAGGAATTAAAGGGCAATAAGCCCCACCTGTGGGAAGGCATTTACACGGGAGGCGGCACAGGAACGGAACCCGGCTACCAGATACCCGGGGAAGCCCTGTCCGACCCGTCCTTTGCGACCCTGATTGGGGAGGCGGAGAAATACCTCGGCTATCCCTATGTATGGGGAGGTTCCAGCCCGTCCACCTCCTTTGACTGCTCCGGCTTCGTCTGCTGGGTATTTTCCAACAGCGGCGTCCATAACCTGCCCCGCACCACGGCGCAGGGCATTTATAACCAGTGCGCCCGTGTCTCCCCCGCTGACGCAAAGCCCGGGGATATCATCTTTTTTACTGGCACCTATGACAGCGGCGTGCCAGTCTCCCACGTAGGCATTTATGTAGGCAACAATATGATGATCCACTGTGGGAACCCAATCCAATACGCCAGTACCGGCACGTCCTACTGGCAGCAGCATTTCTATGCATTTGGCCGTTTATCAGGAAATTGATTATCACAGACAGAAAGGAGATTCGCATGAACAGACTTGAAAAAATCGAGAAGGATTTGGAGAAAGCCCGGGAGAAGGCCGCCGAGTGCCAGGCCAAAGTCCGGGAACTGGAAAAGCAGAAACAGGAGGAAGAAAACAGCCAAATCGTGCAGGCGGTGCGCTCCATGAAGCTGACCCCCGCCGAGCTCCTGGCCTTTTTTAACAATCCGAAGGACACACCTGCCGCTTCGGGCCAGACTGGCCCGAAGTCCGCTGACGTAAAGGAAAAGGAGGACGAAGCCCATGAAGAAGCCTAATCTTCACCGATTGGCGGCGCTGGCCGCCTGCCTGCTATGCTGTACTTATTTTACAATCCCTGCCTATGCCCAGAGCAGCGAACCGCAGGCCGAAACCACCCCGGCAGAAACCGAGGCCCCGGAGGAACCGGCGGAGCCCAACCCCTTCACCCCGAACGGAACCGGAACCGTGGTGGATAAGGCCACCGACAAGGACGGGAAGGAATTTTACACCATCACCACCCCGGACGAGAATATCTTCTTTCTGGTGATTGATAACCAAAAGTCCAGTGAAAATGTATATTTCCTGAACGCTGTCACGGAAACAGACCTCCTTCCCCTTGCGGAAAAAGACAGCGAAGGGGAGGCTGTGAAACCGCAAACCACACCCGCGCCGGGAACGGCACCAGAAACGCCCACAGAGAAACCGGAACAGCCGGAGCCCGCGCCCAAAGAAGATAAGGCAGACAACGGCCTGTTCTCCCTCCTTCTGGTTGCGGCGGTAGTCCTGGCTGGCGGCGGGGCCGGATATTACTTAAAAATCTATAAGCCCAAACATCAAGCCCTGGACTTGGAGGACGATTACTGCGAGTATGAGGAAGAAGCCGAGGAACCGGAGGAATCCGAAGAAGATGATACCCCGCCGTGGGACGAGGAAGAACCCGAAGCAGACGTGGCGGAAAAGGAGGACACGGAATGAATTTCACAGACAGCCCTTTTGAACAGATGATGAAGGAGGCTCCCCGGCCGGGCAGGGGCAGTTCCGGTCCCTGCGCCGGGTGCCGTTATGCCAGAGAGTGCAAGAACCAGAAAGGACGCTGCCGGAAGAAATTCCGTGCTCTGCTTGTGGAGCCGCAGGCTTCGGGCCAACGTGGCCCGAAGTCCTGATGGCCCGGGATCTGACCCGTGACGAGAGAAAGAAAATCCGGAGGCTTGTCACGGGCATGTGCGCCAACTATGACAGTGAAACCGGCCTGTGTCTCCCGCTGGACTGTGCCTGCTATATGCTGAATAAATGTTGGACAGGCGCTTACTGCCGCTACTTCCGGCACTCCGTCCTGTCCCTCAATCCGGCGTTGGAAACCGCCTTATTGGAGGAAGGGCCCGCCCCCGGGCTCCGGCCCTGCACGGTCTGCGGCAGGCCCTTTTTGCCGATGGGACGGCAAGCCTACTGCTCCGAAGCCTGCAAAGCCGAGGGGAACCGCAAAAAGAGCCGGGAACGTATGCGGAAAATGAGAAGAAAAACGGAGGGCCACTGTTACGTTTTGCCCTCCGGGAAAGCCTGATTTTGCAGGATTTCTAAGAGGCAGAACCGGGGCCGTGATAATTTCATACCTCCGTCCCCGGTTCTGCCGTTTATTTCGTAACATCACCAGACTTCGGGCCATGCTGGCCCGAGGCCGGAAAGGAGAATCTGCATGGAAAATTTAAAAGGGTATCAAATCCAGAAGGAGGCCGTCTTTGAGAATGGCCGTGGCTTCGCGCTGGCCCATAACCCGGAGGCACAGTCACCGTTTGGAATCTGGCATTTCACGGTTATGCCGGAAGGGGAACGCAACTACTATGGCTTTACGGCCTGCTGTGGTATCCTGCCGCCGGAAAAAGAGTTTGAGAAGTTCCTGTCCGCCTATGACTATGTTTACAAGATTCCTCAAATGGCGGAGGGACAAAGACCGATGGTAACGGACTATTACCGGTATTACACCCACTATCCCCTTGACAATAACACGTTTCCAAAATCAAAGGAGCTGGGGCTAATAGAGATTGCCCCTTACGATAAACAGACGTTGGTGGAAGGCAATTTCATACGGACGTGGGGGGAGCTGATTTATACAAAGCCGCTGCCGGAAAAGTTGGTGGAAGATTATGAGCTGAAGCCCTTCCGCCTGAATCCTGATATAAGAAGAAAAATGGAGGAACAGACGCAGGCGCTTGGCAAATGGGAGGACAGCCGCCATTTCGGTGACAAACGGCGGCTGACTTGGTTCCACCGGGATTTTGGGACTTATATCCTGAAACAGCCCCTTTCCCCGGAACAGCTTTCCGAACGGATCGAGGCCATGGAGGAATTGGAGGCAGAGCGGAAAGAAAAACGGTCAATCACCGCCCAGCTCCACAAAGAGGCGAAACAGGAAAAGGAAAACAGGGAGCCGTCCGCGAAAAAGGGCGTCCACTCCCATGAGGACAGATAGGAGGAGGAACCATGCACGAAAAAGACAATTATTTAAAAAACACAGAGCTTTCCACAGAGCAGAACTGCAACATGATTGACGGGATTCCCAACAACACGCCGCTCCCTCCGGCTCCTCCTGAACCGGACAGAAAACCACTGGATAAAGTAAAGGAGCCGCCCTCCCGCAAACGGAGCCGGGAACGTGAGGATAGATGAAAGGCCGCAGACGCGATATCCACCTTCATGTGATGGTGACGGCGGAGGAACTGGCAAGAATCCGGGAACGCATGGACGAGGCCGGTATCACCAACGCCGGGGCCTATGTGCGCAAGATGGCCTTAAACGGCTATATCCTCCATGTTGACCTATCTCCCGTAAAGGAGCTGGTTTCCCTACAGCGGCGGTGTGCGAACAATCTCAATCAGGTGGCTGTCCATGCCAACCTGCACGGCGTATACCCGGAGGAAATCGCCGGGCTCCAGCGAGATTATGAAACGCTGTGGGGGCAGGTTTCCGATATACTGAGAGAGCTTTCCAAGCTGGTGGCAAAGTAACAGACGGGGCGGCGGCCAGGGACAGTATGGTGCCGCCCTGTCTTTTTTTGAGCTTCGGGCCAATATGTCCCGAAGATATAGTCAAAATCACGTATATATGATAAAATACAAATATTATGTAGAATCGTGTTCGTTAAAATTGAGAACCAAGTTATCAGAGATTGTTTGTATAAATATCGTATGCAGGAGGATACAAAAGTGAATAATTTAAGAGGCTCGGAATGGCATAAGTGGGATTTACATATTCATACAGCTTCATCATATGATAGTCCTTATCGGGGAGATGATGCTGATGAATTACTTTGTGCTACATTGCATGATAACAATATTAGTGCTATAGCTATTACAGATCACTTTAAAATTGATGCTGATAGAATTTCCCATTTAAGGTCTTTGGCTCCCGATATTGTATTCTTTCCAGGAGTAGAACTAAGAACAGATAAAGGCGCAGACAATCTTCACCTAATAATTATATTCTCTAATGAAATAAATTTATCAACGTTATCAATGGATTTTGAAGCAATTATGTTAAGGACTAATGCAAAATCAAATAGTTCACCAGAAACAATCTATTGGACATTTGAAGATATAGTAAGTTTTGCGAAATCACATGACGGACTTATTACAATTCATGCGGGAAAAAAGACAAATGGTATTGACAAGGAAATTTCTAATGCTCTTCCAGTAAAAGAGGCAATAAAGGCAGATATTGCAGAAAATATTGATTTCTTTGAAATCGGTAAGAAAACAGATATTAATGATTATTATAAATGGGTATTTAAGGAAGTAGAAGAAAAACCTTTAATTATGTGCTCGGATTGCCACGACCCGAGAAAATATACATCTAAAGAGAACTTATGGATTAAAGCTAATCTTACATTTGAAGGTTTAAAGCAATGCCGCTATCAACCTACGGAACGCGTTTATATTGGTAGTATTCCACCAGCATTAGATAGAGCGAACAAAAATGGAAAGTCTAATATACAACGAATTTCTGTCCATAAAAATGAGAATCCTAAAAATGTAGATATAAATTGGTTTGATTTTGAATTGCCACTAAATTCAGGTCTTGTAGCAATAATCGGAAACAAGGGAAGTGGTAAAAGTGCATTATCAGATATAATTGGCCATTTATGTAAATGTAATACTATGGAAAATGCTTCGTTTTTAAATGAAACCCGTTTTCGTAAACCACCGAAGAATTTTGCAGAAGATTACATTGCTACTATACAGTGGGGAGATTCTCACGTTGAATCTATATCTTTATCAGAAAGTAACTACAATACAACCATTGAAGATGCCCAATATCTCCCTCAAAAATACATTGAGGAAGTCTGTAATGATATAGGTAATGAATTCCAACGAGAAATTGATCGAGTGATTTTTTCTTACGTAGACCGTACTGAGCGTGGCACAGCAACCAATTTAGAAGAATTAGTTTTTAATAAGTCAAAAGCTATTTCTTTGTCCATGCAAAAATTAAACATTGAAATCAATGATATCAATGATACCTTGATAAAACTTGAAGAGAAGAAAACTTCCCAATATAGGATACATATAAGTGACAGCCTAAAAAAATTAAAAGATACTTTAGAACGACATGAGAATACTAAACCACAAGAAATAAAAAAGCCCGAACCTAATGACGGTAAATCAGATTATCAAGATAAATTAAAAACTTTAAATAGTTCTATTGAGAATTTAGAAACAAAAATTGAAGAGTATCGTAATAATTTAACGCAAATAAACATTGTAATAGATGAAGCAAACCAACTTATTGCCAAACTGGATTTATTAGAATCTAATGTAAAAGAAACAGAGTTATTATTGAAAGATTTTATAAAAAAGTATTCATTAGATGTTGATGAAAGCGGCATTACGTTGGTTACGCCTAAGGAAACTATACAACAGTATATTCTTAAATTAAGTAATGATAAGATTGTATTTCAAAAATCACTAAATGGTTCTGATACAGAAGATGGTCTTTTAGATAAACTCGAAAAAGAAAAAGAAAAGAAAAATTTGCTTATATCCACAACGGATAGCGAAGAAAAGCAATATCAAAAATATTTATCTGATCTTGATGAGTGGGAAAAACAGCGCAAAATAATTATTGGCACCAAAACTACAGAAGATACATTAACATATTTTCAAAATGAAGCCGACTATATTAAAAACGAGTTAGATTCAATTTATGAAGGTACAAAAAGTAGACGAGATGAAAAAATCAGAGAATTATATCTACAAAAAAGTAATCTTGTATCAGTATATCACGAAATATATGCGCCAGTAGAAGTTGAAATTAAAAAGCTGTTAGGAGAATTAGAAGAAAGCATAGAATTTGCCGCAGAAATTCAACTGGAGCAAAGTGATTTTGCTGAAACCGCTTTATCCTTAATAAATCAAAAATATGCCGGCCTTTTTAAGGGAAAAAGTGAAGCATATAATAAAATGAATCAGTTGCTTAGAAGGACTGAATTTGATAACGTGGATAGCGTTATAGATTTTATTCACGATGTTCTGGTTGTAGTGGATGAAGATTTAGATAATTCAACAAAAAAAGTTCCTGATAAAAAAACATTATATAATTTGTTATGTTGCTTGAATTATATCGGAGTTTCCTTTAAATTAAAAATGGGAGAAAGAGATTTGGAGGAATTATCTCCTGGCGAAAGGGGCATTGTTTTACTTGTCTTTTATCTGGCATTAAGTCAAAATAATATTCCAATAATAATTGACCAGCCAGAGGATAACTTAGATAACCAGTCTGTTTATAGTAAATTAGTTCCTTGTATATGTGAAGCTAAGAAAAAACGACAAGTTATTATAGTTTCTCACAATCCAAATATAGCAATAGCATGTGATGCAGAGCAAATTGTATATTGCCATATGGATAAAAATACACATACAATTACCTATGAGGCTGGTGCTATAGAAAATTCAATAGTAAAAGGTCATGTCGTTGATGTTTTGGAAGGTACTATGCCTGCATTTAATTTACGTCAAAAGAAATATACACAGAAATAAACGGATTTTTAGGGAGAGCTACTTATGCTCTCTCTTTTCTATTCTTCGGGCCACACTGGCCCGAAGTTCCGGGACAGGATTCACTAATCATTCACAACATTCCTGTCCCGGGGCTCCTATGGTAAAATATAGGAAGAAAGAATAAAAGGAGGCATTATAAATGAGATTACTGCTAAAGCTGTTTGCCGTTCCCGTCATGCTGGCGCTGACAATCCTTGCGGCTATGTTGATGTTCCTGTTTGATATCTGTTCGTTTCTCCTGACAGTGGCTTCTGTCATAATGGCGTTACTGGGTATCGGGCTTTTCTTTACGCCCACCCCGCACGGCGGGTTCATCTTCCTGTTTCTGGCCTTCCTGCTTTCCCCTTATGGATTGCAGGCGGTATTCGGACTTCTGATTGAAGCGGTGGACGGGCTGGGCAGTTCCCTCCGCAGGTTTCTCGTAAGCTGATACTACTTCGGGCCACACTGGCCCGAGGCCAACGATGGCGGCGGCTCGAAAGAGCCGCTGTTCTATTTGGAAAGGAGGTGGCTTTCTGGCTACTACCACTCTTTTGAAGCGTCACGCCAATGAGGGAGAAACCATAGCCGAGGCAATCCGTGACTGTCTTGACTATGGGAATAATCCTGAAAAGACAGAGAACGGAAAATACATTTCCTCATACGAGTGTGACCCAACCACGGTGGCCGCCGAGTTCCTTTTGGCGAAGGCCAGCTATAAGGCCATCACGGGCCGGGAGCAGAAGAAGGAGGACGATATCCTGTGTTATCAGATACGCCAGTCCTTCCTCCCCGGCGAGATTACGCCGAAGGAGGCGAACCGTATCGGGTACGAACTGGCTATGCGCTGGACAAAAGGCCACCATGCCTTTATCGTCACCACCCATACGGACAAGAAACATATTCACTGTCACATTTATTACAATTCAACGACCCTCGACTGCACCCGGAAATTCCGCAATTTCTGGGGCTCGTCCTTTGCCCTGCGCAGGCTCTCCGACCGGCTGTGTCTGGAAAACGGACTGTCCATTGTGGAGAATCCGAAGCTTCGGAGCAAAGGGAATTATAAGAACTACGGCGAATGGCTCCAGAACAGGGATAGGCCGCTTAACTTTCAGGATAAACTGCGGCTGGCAATCGACACGGCGCTGGCAAAACGCCCCGGCGATCTGGCGGCCTTCCTCTCCCTTATGGAACAGGCTGGCTATGAAGTCAAGAAGGTCAGAGGCGGCGGCCTGTCTTTCCGGCTGGCCGGACAGGGGCAGGAACGGTTTACCCGTCTGCGGGCCTCCACTCTGGGGGAAGGATACGACTTAAAAGATATACTGGCCGTCATAAACGGGAGGCGGGAACACTCCGGCCAAAGCCCCCGCAAGGTCAATCTGCTGGTGGATATTCAGGCAAAGCTGGCCGAGGGAAAAGGGCCGGGCTATGAGCGCTGGGCCAAAGTATTCAACTTAAAGCAGATGGCCGCCGCACTCGCCTATTTGCAGAATAACGGCCTGACGGAATACGAGGAATTGGAGAAAAAGGCTGCCGAAACAACAGACCGTTTCCACGTGCTCTCTGACCGGATAAAGCAGACAGAGAACGCCATGAATATCAACCGGGAACTGAAATCGGCCACGGTACAGTACGCCCGCACACAGCCTGTCTTTGAGAAATACAAAGCGGCGAAATACAGCCGGAAATTCCTTGCGGCGCATGAGGCGGACATTGAACTTTACCGGGCGGCACAGGCTGACTTGAAGCGTCTGCTTAACGGGGAGAAGCTCCCGAAGATGGACGTACTAAAGGAGGAAGGCCGAAGGCTGGCGGAGCAGAAATGGAAGCTCTATGCAGAGTACCAAAAAGTACGGCGGGATATGCAGGAAGTCAACACAGCAAAAGCTAACATTGATTATCTGCTGGGCTATGCCGGGCAGGATAAAAAGAAAGAACAGGAGCGATAGAGACGGTAAGAATAAGGGACAAAGTGACGCGACCACTTCGGGCCAGCATGGCCCGAGGTTCCGGGTTTGGGGCGGGCCCCAACAAGCCTCCTTCGTGCCATTTGTGGCCACGAAGGAATTGCTTGCCATTTAGCGACTTACAAAATGTTTATCCAATTATACATTTCATCATAAAGGCTTAGAAACATTTATATGGTGATTTACAATATCTTAAAACACAAACGGAGTGGAATTGATATTATAAATTTATCTATCCCACTCTGTTTATGATTTTATGATTATAGAGTTATATTAATACGTTTTCTCCATTTGAATTTCTGTGTTTCAAAAACAATCCTTCCTGTGTAACTAATCTCTGTAATACTTGAAGCACTTCAGTCGTTAATTGGTAAAAAGAAACTGTAAATCCTCCGTCAATACTCATTAGAAATTGAGGATTAGAAAAAAGTATTTGTATCGAAGAAAAATCCCTTGATATTACATTCTTTATTACATATGCTAATTTGTCAGGCGAGCTATCTCTGATATTTATATCAAAAAAAAGTTCACATTTCACATCAGCAGGTATTGAAGATTCAGTCATAAAAATCTCACAAGGGTAAAAATAAATCAACTTTAATGCAATACAAGATACCTTCTCTGCATATATAGGAAGATAAGTTTTTTCAAAGTAATTCTCTAATTCCAGAAAACGTACATCTGATGTTTCATATGGAATATAGTCAATATAGTAATAGTCATCTGATTTTTGAAGAAATTCTATTATTTCATACATAATAACTAACCCTCATCACTTTGCAAGAACTTCTCCATTTTCTCCTAATGAAGCAACTCGATTCCCTGCTTTGTCTTTTAATTTCCACTTTCGACCTCCATGTCCCGCTGTATCTTTATCAATTGTCCAACCGCCTTTTTCCTTATAAGAATTTTTTCCACCTACTTTTTCATTAAATTTTCCTAAATCTACATCTCCATTTTCTTTTCTTAATCTGGAGGGAATTTTAGCTCTTATCTTAGCTATTGTACGAGCTTGAGAATTGCTTAGCCATTCTGTAATGGTATTATACAGCCATGTACCTGCCACTACCGCTACACCAGCGACTACAATGGCTCCAGTTGCCGCAATTGCAACCTCTCCAATGCCTGGGATAAAATATACTCCTGCCGCAATTGGACTTCGTGTTTGGATGCCATTATCTTCTGAATTACTAACTTCAACAGCCTGATTGAGTAAATTTGTAAATTCCGCCTTGGTATAGTATACACCATTAATAGTAACACCGTTTTCTGTTATTATAACACTTCCAGAAGGTGCATTTTCACTTTGTATAGCAGTACTATCGTAATTATTTTGAGCAAATGCAGAGATATTTGTGTTTATAGCCATTAACGCTGCAAGCAGGATAGCTACGTGCTTTTTTAAGCTATATTTTTTCATATGTTTACCTCCATATTTTAAACATGATTTTGTGAACTATTTGTGGAAACTATAAATATATTATAATATCATTATAATGTTTAACTCTCATGCCATACATAAACACCATATACAGATTTTGTTTTAATAAATTTTCCGATCGGAACAGTTAAGTATTTCGGGTTATATGTTACAACATTTGTACTCTTTACCACAATTTCATCCTTTGATAAACCGCCACGTGGTATATAATATTTTTGCACCTTCCCCTTTGATTCGTCCATGATTGGAATGAAAGTTACCCAAACAGTTTTCCTGGGTTTTACGTTTATAGTAAAAGAATCTGTTTTACTATAACTTTTTCCCCAAGAACCACCTAATTTAGCTTTAATAGCATCTTTATATTTGCCTTCAACAGAAGGAGAAACAGACCAACTTTGAGAAACACTTAAACTTAATTGATAGGATTGTTGAGAAGATGAATCATTTCTTATTTTATTTGTCACTGTTTTTTCCAATTCAGTACGCTCAACATTTTTCCTATTGCTAGACTCACGATAACGATACTTATAATGAAAGGGGCCTCGTGTCTCTGCCTCTGATTTTACCCCTTCGCCAGAATACTCTGACTCAAGTATAGATTCTCGCTGCTTCCCCTCACGAACAGCCCTCTCATACCATTCTTGTGCCTCTTTGCCTTCAAGTATCGTAAATGTACCATCCTCATTTGGAATACTAATATATGTCACTGTTCCGCTACGATCAACTGGTTCACCACCAATATTTTCTGCCGCAAAAGTTGGTATAGTAAGTAAACATACCCCAAATATCGCCCAAAATAAACAAGCTAGAATTTTCTTTATTTTGATTGAGATTCCAAGACAATTAATTGTTCCCATAAAATACCTCCTAAAAATAAGCCAAGCATGGCACAGCATAAACTTATCTAAAAAATTGGAAATTGCGTATATCAATATCTTGTGTTCGATATTTAATCAGAAATACTTTTTCACTCTCTCCCAACTCAATACGTTCTAATGGCGTTGGGATTGGCAATTTATCAAGTATAAGACTACTTCCGTCATCATTAATAAGAGATAATTGTAACACTTCTAATGCCATTTCTATTCCTTCTTTATCATTTCTGGCACAAGTATTGGCTTCCGGGATATCTGGAAATGTAATTGCTATCCCATACCTCTCTTCATGGTTGTCATATTCATTGTAATTAAATACTGCATAATACTCAATATCCATATAAATCCTCCTAATTAGTCCAACCTGACTCCAAATACTTCTTAAGATGCCAATAGGAATTTCAGAATTAGGACCATGATTAGGAACAGTTACAGTCCTATTACCCTTTTCCATTTTTGATGAGTTCCTGATTAACTTGTCCTTTTTAATCCTTCTTTTTTCAGTCGTTTGTAATCGTTTTTAACTTTATTGCCAGTTGACTTTTTTCACTCATCTTTTTTTATCTCTCTTTGTAATGTTTTGATAAACCTTATTGATAAACCACTACTTTCTTAATTCGCATTCTATTTCTCGGTTTTTGGCTGTCCCTTTCATCAGGAAAATTTCATCAATCTTGTTGCTATCAATATAAACATCTTATTTCCAATTGTCAAAATAGGTTTGGCAATAAAATAGCCATATTTAACTTTACGGCCGTTATACATTTCACGTACTACCCATAAAGATGATGAAGCAATTACATTTAATCCCAATATAAAGGGCTGATTTGTTTTCCCTTTTATTTTTACATAAATCTTTTAAGCATAAATTACCTTACCTATATGACCAACTATTAAAGACACATTAGATTCACCTCCCTCAATACATTACTTTAAATACTAATATATTATTTATAATACATAATAAGTATATTCTGTACGATGTAAGTTGTCAAGAGCTTTGGAAAATAATGCAATTTTATTATTGACACAGTATTATTAATAATGTATCATTAATAATATATTATACAAATATGGTATTGGAGGATTATGATACATGCCTAAAAGGACTAATGAACTTTCATTAACTCAACGAGAAATGGACGTAATGACAATATTGTGGAAAAGCGAGACACCACTGGTAGCTTCGGAAATTGCCAATAGCAATAGTTCATTAAATATTAATACGGTTCAAGCTGTTATAAGAAAATTGTTAAACAAAAAATATATTGTTGTTGCAGACATTGTTTATAGCGGTACCGTCTTAACACGTAGTTATAAACCTGCTATTTCTAAAAAAGAAATGGCATTTCAACAATTCACAAGAAATTTACGAGAAGAAAACGAGAATATTTCTATACCCAATTTAGTTACTACTTTACTGAAACATGAAAAAAACGAGAAAAAAGTTATTGAGGAGTTAGAAAAGTTGCTAGAGGAAAGAAAGAAACTACTTGAGCAAGAGGAAAAATAGCATGGTTCTGTCAATAGCTTCATTAATTACAATAATGGTTATTTGCGATTTATCAATTTTAGCATTATCTTTTTATTTAAATAAATACGAACGAATACAGCAAATAGGAGTAAATGGAGCGCTCATAGGCATTTTATTATTACATTTGCGGTTACTCATACCATTTGAATTTCCATTTCAATATACAATAGCTGAAAAATTAGTTTTACCTAGTGTATTTACGATTCTTTATTTTCCGATTTTTAAATTTCATACGTATTATCTATACATACACCATATCTTTTTGTTGGTTTGGTTATTAGGAGCTATGATAATTGGAATTAGAACTATCTTTATTTATGTGAAATTTAAAAAAGCACTTCAAACAAATTTGGAAAGTGACAATACATTCATAAAAGATATTATTACATCATTGGAAAAACCTTATGGAAAAATATCAAATTTTTCCGTAATCAAGTCCGACTTGATTACAGCTCCACTACTTTTTGGAATATTTAAACCATATATTGTGTTACCTAACATAGAATTATCTGAAAGAGACTTATATTATATACTCAAGCATGAAATTACTCATTACTATTATCATGATTTATGGATAAAATGTTTTGTTGAAGTAATTGCTATTATTTATTGGTGGAATCCATTAATATATATATTGAAACAACAAATTGATAAAATTCTTGAAATACGAGTTGATTTAGCTATTACAAAGCAGCTAGATGAATCAAAAAAGATTCATTATTTGGAATGCCTTTTGTTTATTGCTAAAGAAAACACTACATCAAAAGTCAATTACTTTGTATTGACTTTTAATAGTGAATCAGCTTCTGTTCTGGCTCAAAGATTTCATATCGTATTAGATGATAATCCTAGAAAAAAGTCACCTGCAAAAAATCTAATAGTATTATTAATTAGTGCATTAATACTGGCATTAATCTCCGTTGTTGTATTAGAACCATACTCTATATCTTATATAGATCAGCAACAAACGGTAGAATTAACCACTGAAACTTCCTTTTTGGTGATAAACCCAAATGGGGGATATGATATTTACTTAAATGGGGATTATTTTGGCACGGTATCAGAAATAAAAGATTCTTATTCCAATTTACACATATTTAAAAATGCAAAGGAGGGGTTTTCTTATGAAAACAAAAAGTAAAAGAATAATCTTGTCATTAACGACTTTAGTATTGAATTTATCTGTGTTTACAACAATTTCGTCTGCTCAAGTTACGACTTCCCAACCCTTATCTATCAATGAAAATTTTGTAGAGAATAAAACACAAGATTCTACTATAACATTTGCTCAAATTATTGGTTGGCGATATAAAAGTGAAAATGGAAAGGTATATAGACGTCAATATAATTACTCAAGGAAAAAATGGATTGGAGAATGGGAATTATGCTAAAATCATATTACTGGATATGTCTTTTTTACAGAAATGAAAAAGCCGGAATACATTAGCAGAGAAGCGATTGTATATTCTTTTCTATAATATGGATAAGAGGCATTTATATCTGTCATGGTTCCAACCCTGGTACTTCCCCAAACAACAGGTAAGATTGATTTTTTCAAATGTAAAATCCCCATATTCTCTATACTTCCAATGTATTATTTTTGACCTTTGCCGCCTTTTTCAGGGCGGCTTTTGTGTTTTTCCTTGTCCTTTGTTTGCAGGTTATTCTTGCATAGAGGACTTTTCTCCATGGTGGATAGCCTTTCGATATGCTTTTTTATATTCGCAGTATCAAAGTGCTCTCTTTTATATTGTTCATCCCAAAGTATCGCTGGTTTTCGGTAACAAACAATATTTAGGAGGTATCTCCGTGACTATTTTTATACCTTATAGTCCCTATAATTTTAATCCACAAAAAATTAACTACTTTACATCCAGGTATTCTTAACTATAGGTACGATAAATATCATATCTTATCACAAAAGATTTTTTGCGTCCGTGCGGCTTCACACCCTCTGGGCGCTTTTATGTTTTTACGTAAAACGCTCAAGTCAACATGGCCCGAAGCACAGCCCCTATGTCGATCTCCGCCGTCCTCTATTTCGGTTACTCATTCACCCAACATCGAAATGGAGGACATCATGACTATTATAAATCTCCGGGACTATTACCCGTTTTATACCAGCGACAATTTTATTGACGTACCTGACGAGGTGTATGAACTGCTCAAAGAATTTGACCGCAAGGAGGCCGCCTATCGTCTACGTACTTACCGTCACAAAGCCTACTACTCCCTTGACCGAAATGACGGAATCGAGCATGAAGCGCTTTTCGTGTCTCCCTCCCCCTATGAACTGTATGAACGCAAAATTTCCATACAGGAGCTTCATACCGCCATATCCAATCTGCCGGATAAACAGGCAAAACGTGTCTATGCCCATTTCATTCTAGGCATGAGCCAGGCGGATATTGCAAAGGTCGAAGGTGTCAGCAAAATGGCAGTATGCTATTCCATTGAAAAGGCTTTAAAGTCTATGAGAAAATTTTTAAAAAATTCTCTAGATTGACTTTACAGAGAAGCGATTTTTGAACTGGCTTATGAGAGGCAAACAACCACGGGTCAATATGGCCCGAAGAAAAGTACGCCTTGACTGCAATTTAAAAACTGAATAAAAAGATACCGGATACGAAGGGTTGATGTGTCCAGTGGCAGGCCCGCCATGACCCCCATTGTCAGAGAATGGGGAGAGCGAAAAGGCTCATGCCGCAGGCTGGCCGTGGCTGGTTAGCCGGATAAAACACAAAGACCTTGATACTTGCGTTTAGTCACAGTCCGAGCGTGAAGCGGCCTTGCAAGCCGTGAGCCGTCACAGGCAATGAGAACGCCTTGCCATCAGAATGGGGAGAGTTGAAATACTATGGGGTGAACATGCCTACACCCATCCGGGAATCTAATAAGTAACATCATATCATGGGGAGTCGCCCGACCTCACTGTCTTGTAACAGGCCAAATATTCCGGCTCGGCTCCCTTGTTTTTCAAGAAGGAGTTTTTCTATAGGAAAAACATTTGAGGAAATTCAGGCTATGGCTGTAGACCCATGGAGTAATGATGCCTGTCGTGGCTACGTTATCTGGACAATGGAAAACTCCGGATTCAAGCCAAAAGAAATAACGCAGGCTGTAACCGAGCTATATACGGCATTTGACTTCCAGACCATTGAAGAAGTGGCCAGGCATTATTATAATAGTTCTTTTTTACTTCGGGTCAAGTTGTCCCGAAGTTTTACTTTTGCCCATTTCAAATTTCATTTATAGGATAAGCCTCAAACTGCATATGATATAGCAAGCATATATAGAGGTGATTGTTATAAAAAAAGGAAAAGAAATCTGTTACTTACTTCAAAAGGCTGACACTGACAGTAATGAAATTGCCGAAAAAAAGAAACGTCTGATAAAACAGGGGTATCTTGTTGTAACCATTATCGAGGGGAAGGAAAACATGGAAAAGGGGTTGCGTGAGATTGTGAAGAACCATTTTCACTAATTATTCGCAACATTGTGTTATTTCCCCTATATAGTACAATATAGATATAACGATAAGGAGGACGATATTATGATCTCAACATTAACAGATACCCCTCAAATTATAGACGGCTATGTTCGGCTTTCCAGAGACGATAATAAGCGGAACTACTCGTCTATTGAAAACCAGAAAAAGATTATCCAACAATATGCAGAAGAAAATAACATGATAATCCGCCACATTTATGAAGATGATGGCATTTCCGGCTATTCATTCAACAGACCCGATTTTCAAAAAATGATGGCTAGTCTTGATACGATTAACGTCATTGTTGCAAAGGACTTATCCCGTATCGGCAGACACAATGCGAAGGTACTGCTCTTTCTTGAAGAAATGGAGGAAATGGGAAAACGCGTTATTCTGATTGATGATAATTATGATTCCTTTTACTCTGATGATGATATAATAGGCATTAAAACATGGGATAATGAACGTCATGTAAAAAATACAAGTCGGAAGGTAAAACGTATCAAACGCATGGAACAGGAAAGCGGAACTCTTGTCAGTCAGACGCCATTTGGCTATACCAGACACCCTCTTAATAAGCAGATAATTTTGATTGATGAAGAAGCCGCCGCTATCCTTAATCTGGAAAAAGAAATTTATCTGGACGGTAACGGAATCCGAAAAACGGCGGAAATACTCACCGAACGCGGTGTTCCTACCCCCAGCATGATAGATAAAGAACGCCATGAATCGTTAGGTCTTGTCTATAATAAGAAGGTTGCCTATCAGTGGAGTTTCGGAATGGTAAAGGACACTTTATTTAATGACTATAACAACGGCGTTCTCAGAACCCACAAGAGAGAGCGTGTTACAATAAACGGAAAAGATAAAAAGGTTCCTAAAGAAAATCAGTATATATTTCCGAATCATCACCCTAAAATCTTTGATGATGATACCATGAAGCTGTTAAATGAAGTCAAAGACAGCCGCCACCACAGCCAGTACAGAGGCCAAAGAGCCCATATAAACCTTTTTTCCGGCTGTCTGTACTGTAAAGATTGCGGAATGAAACTGACAGCAATTAACCGCCCTAACCGCGGGAAATATTACTTGTGCGGTACATACAATAAGAAAGGAAAGCAGTTCTGCCGGTATGCCCATTTAGTTACAGAAGAAACATTGATGGACGCTCTTGTTAAATATCTGGTTCTCTGCCGTGACAGTTTGGCAAATATTATCCAGAATTTTGATTTGTCAAAGTTAAAGGTGGAAACTTACACTCCCACTGACAGTAAACAGCGTTTAGAGGCCGAACTTGAAAAGGTAAAGGAAGAACTCAAGATTCTTATAACACAAAAGGTCAAGGAGATAACTGCCAATCCCTCCATGAATGAGATTATCACTGAAACCTATGCAGCCCTTCAAAGTGATAAAATGGAACGCATTTCCGCTATTGAAAAAACCTTGCAGGATTTGACAAAGGAGCCCCATATACCCTCCACCACAATTAAGCCCAGCTTACAGACAGCGCTGGACATTATGAACGAGGTTCTTGAGAAGAAAGAATTAAGCCGGAAAGATATTGAGGTTCTGGTTGAGAAAATCATAGTGGATAAGGACGGCAACATTGATATATACCTCAAACACGGCCTTGGCAATCTTGCCTCCTATGATTTCAGAGCGGACAAAGAAAATCTGAAACTGACTATGCTCATTGAATCTATCCGGCTTCTAGAAAAGGACGAAACAGGTTTTACCTCGGTAAAATTCCTTGCCGACAGCCTGAAAGAGATGGGCTATCCCATGCACAAGAAGAAATTTGTGACTTACATGGAGCACTTACTTGACTTAGGGCTGGTTGAGAAAACAGGGATCTACCACTATCCCTATAGAATCGTGGCCTCTCGACAGCAACTGCGCGATGTGGAAAAAATGTTCATCGTGGTAGGGCAGACAGGCAGCCTGCCCTCGATGCCTTCACGCCGGGCCGTTGCCATGAGCCGTGTGAACATCAGTGAAAAAAACATACTGGACAGGAACTCCATGCTGTTGTCATGATCCGAAATGATACAGTAATAAACACACGGCCGTTTACCGGGCAGTGTGAGGTCGATATCGTTATATCGCGTGATTTTGTCCACCAACGGATTTTGAAAGGTCGACAGGCGGTTGCCGAGGCCGACGGCGATGTTGCCCCATATCTGCCGGTTCGCCAATTTGAAAATACCGTAGGGAGATTGTGCCGGATGTTTTGCCGGAAGCTGCGCGAACCGATCGTCGATATCTGCGAACGATTCGGTGGACAGAATCCGGTAGATCTCTCCCAAACCACGTTCATGGATTGGCAGCAGTTCTCCGGTCCTTTGATCCCGTAAAGTCGCAACATACAAAATCAATGCCATCAACAGGTTTTTTTCAGCTTTGCCCCAAAAATCGTCCCGTTCCAGCTTATTGGAGGTTGTCGCCATGATTGCTTCAGCGATGATACTGACAAGGGATGAATCCCGTTCCACATCGTCAAAGCAGTTGAAGCCATCGCTGTGGTCAAGATCCAGAAGATTCAGCGCCCGGACGGTATATCTGTTTTCAACCGCAAGTTTGTATGTACGTTCAAACAAATCCCCTTTGGGATCCACAATAATCAAGCTCTCTTTTCCTTCGGCGATTTTTTTCATCAGCAACGGGAGCGTACAGCCTCGGGTTTTTCCCGAACCGGATGCGCCATATACAATGGTGTGGCCGGACATATATGCGGAATTCTTGAGCGCCGCAAATTTCTGCGACCCTTCATCCAGCTTTCCAATCGGAAAATCAGCAAGTTCATTGACAGGTCCGATCTGCAGGATTTCCCGTTGCTCGTCTTTTCCCATCCATCCGCTGGTCCCGTACAGGCCGTCATACAAAATTTCAAAACCGCGCTTATCACGCTCCAGCTTTTCTCCACTCAGCCATTGGCGGAATTTATCCGTAAACAGAAAGACCAATCCTACCATTATCAGCGTAAAAAGAAAACCGAACGGCGAAAACACCGTGCGGAGAGCTGTAGCGGCGCTCCAATCTAAAATAGGTCCGCTGGGTGGTTCTGCCGAGAAAGTACGGCTGATTCCTGCCTGTACCGTATGAATCAGAACGCCATACAGATACAAAATCACCAAAATCAGCGGAATGGACTCGATCAGCTTTTCCCTGCTCGGCAGCTTCTGTCTCAGTATGGCCCACAGCTTATTCAGCCACGACATAGTGCTCATCCTCTCCCGTCGTATATGGTGAGATGGAGATATCCCGTATGGTTACTTCAGGAAACAGACGCTCCAGTTCACTTTGCTCGATTGCATATAATTCAATGGGGTACAGATCTGCGAACCATAGCGCCAGTGCATTGAGCTGACACGGAAGTGCGACTGCAGTGATCGTAGGAAATCCACACGCTTTTGCGTATCGCACCGCCTGCCGTATTCGTGTGACATCCATATCCACACAGGTCAAAAAAGGGGTAAGCCCCATCATTGCATCCAGTGCAGGCGCGTCATCCGGCGGTGGAAGGAAATCGCCTTGCAGGGCATACTCCGCAACACGTTGCCGGTAATCCCGCACACGGGTGATCAAGGCAAGCTGGAATGCGCCTGTGTTGGTCGTCTCAACAAGAAAAAGTGGATATTGCGTCCTTTCCGCACCGACGCGGTAAGTCACCGCATCGCTGCCGCGTCTTTTTGTAGGTGTGAATGCGCTGGCGCCTGTGAGCAGCCTTGCCAGATCGTCATAGCAAAGTCCGCAATAGACGACTACCGGAATACAGGCATTGGATACTGCCATCGTCATTGTATTGAACATACGCATTTCGCTGGTGATGTACATATGACCGCCGTCCACATAATGCGCAAGAAGCATCCTCTCCGTGCTGTGTGCGATTCCCATGTACCGAACACCGGCAAACACCCGGGTCGCAGCTGCCGTGGTGTCTCTGCGCAAAGCATTGGCGGGAAGGTATGTTTCCGACAGTGCAAGGTCGGAAACCTTATTATTGAAAACATCAAACCCCGCGCGATAGAAAAGGGCGGCGATCCATGCCGATTGCAACCGGCGTTCCAGTTTATTTCGGGCCGGCTGCTTGGCATCCAATGTCACCGGCCATCCCAGATGATTAAGCAGCGCGGCCCCCTTGAGTGTCAGAGAAATCGAAAGATGATTGCGGTTTTCTGCAAGCAGCTTCTGCGCGCACAGAGTATGAATGTGTTCCCGGTCCCATACTCGCGAAGAAAGACGGTATTGCAGATCCGGAGGAATATTTTTTGCGGCTGCCGCAAAGCGCAGCAGTGCTATATCTGCCGAATCATAGATCAAAGTATTCTCCTTCCCGCGCCCAAGCGAACACGGTGGGCGCATCTTTTTAATCGCGCCCATGAATCCTGTCTAAAACCATGGGCGTACACCGCATTTTTCCATACCGCACATGGGCGCTGTGGAAAACCAACAGCGCCCATGTGTGAATATGGCCGATGCTTTATTTCGCGCCCGTGTGAACCTATGGATAAACTCCAAAATCACCGCAGCGCCACGAAAAAAAAGCGTCTGCTTCATCGGCATCCAAAATGTAGATATGGCAGGCGGTCACCGTGGACCGCCTGGACAACAACGCAATCTCAAGGCTGTATTGGTCGTCATCATCAACAAGCACCCCCTTGATGGCATTCGGGATAGCTTTCCATCCCTTGTTGTCCGGATCGTAAACGGAACGTGTAGGAATATCGCTCCATTCTTCTATCGCCAGTAAGGCTTTTTCAAAATGCGGCAATCGATGTGCTACAGCATATCCGCGCAGCAGACGCGCCAACGTATCATGCAGATATTCCGGGGTGCTGAATTGACAATGCGGCAGCAGATTATTGAGTTCGATGTGAAGCCATCCGTATCCTGTCATACCAATACTGCCTGCATAGGCGGCCGAATTCTTCATCGCTCTGCCCGGAACAGGAGACGGAGGCCAGTTTGCTTCATAATGATTGCGCAGTCTGAGTGTGAGCTTTTCCGCCGCAGCAAGCGCTGATTTGATTCTCTGCGGTTCTTCCGGCAAAGCTTCCATCAGTCTCAGTTCCTGCAGCAACAGCTCTCCCGATGTAGAAAAATGCATCTCATCACCTGTCTTCCGATCGTGTCCCCACAACCAGACACGCATATACGGTAAAAACAATGAACAGAATCACAGAAAAAATAATTTTGCACATTATCGCCACCTCATTTCAACAAAACGATAATTCCGTAATCAAATTTACAATTTGTATATTTGCATCCTTGAGCAGAAAGGGCACGAAATTCGCTTTCCAGTGCAGCCCACAATTCTGCGTAATTGGCGTCAACGGTAGCCTGTCCACTGTAATCGGAAACATCAAACACTGCCTGCACCGTGCTGCAGGCTTCAGAACGCGCGATGCCGAAACTCCCCATAATACTGTCCGCTTGATTGGTGGCAAGCAGATGCGCAAGCTCATCTGTTATATATGGCGGCGTATCCAGCGACATAAGTGCGGGAGCGGATGCCGCCGGTTCTGCACAGGTGACAGTATCGGCTGTGTCCTCCTCCGTGGGTTGAGCAAGCGGAGCTTCCTGCAGCACCGCTTCGCCGATTGCTGTATCGGCCTCCTCCGCAGCCTCACCCAGCGATGAATCAGAAGCTGCAGACTGTCCCTCTGAAGATATTGATTCCGGTTCTACGACTACTTCTGTGGGTAAAGATGACGAAAGCACTTCATCCGTGTCCTGATCTGTCGGTGCGGAAATCTCGGACTGTGCGGCACTTACAGCGGCTCCTTCACTTTCCGCTTCAATAAGACTTGCGGAATCCGGTTTCGGAGTACCTGTCAGCAGGACAGAAAGTGCCGCTGTAATGGAGCATAAAGCCATGCCAATGGATTTGGTCATCATCATAAAAAGACCTCCTTGTCTTCTTTGTCTTCGTATTTGCGAGCATCCTCTTTATCGCGCTGGCAGGTGATCAGCATAACCAACACGGCCAGTGCCATCAGTGCAAACAAAATCGTCCACCAATCAAATAGCTGAATACGCCATACCAGGGGCTGTGTAAGGAAAAACAAAAGTATGGAAAATAAAGCAAGCAGTGTCGCTGCAGCTTGTTGAACGCCAAAGCCGCATGATTTTTGTCTCTGCGCACCAGATTTCTCCTCACCCGTCCCCGCTTGTCGTGTCCAGGTGAGTATAGCCAAAAGAAGGGTCAGCAGCATACAAACTAAATCGGCCAAGGTCAGTGCACGGGCTGGTTTCTGCTGCATGGGAGCTGGTTTTGAAGTGCTGTCCTTTTTCGTCTGTGCACTCGATGATTGCGTGTGGTCCGAATCCAGCGGCGGTTTTGCAGCATCCGCTTCCTGCGGCTTTGCCGCTTGCGTTTTATTCTGAGCTGTGAAACTGGAAACCGTCACAGTGTGGGTCAGTTGATTCCCACAGAAATCCCAAACCGTAAAATCATAATCTCCGTTGCAATCTACTTCGTATACGGCAGTGGATGTCCCGCCGTATACCGCAGTGCCGTTCGGCTGAACCAGTGATTGAATACCGCTGATACTGCAGTCAGCCTCAAAATTGATGTTTATGTTTCCATTGTCGGATGGGGTAAGGGTATGTGTAGCACGGGGAGGCGTCTTGTCGAGTACAATTTCCCGAATCTTTTCCTCGCTGACATTTCCCGCAGCATCCCACACACGTACTGCAACCCGGCTGATCTGTTCTTCCTCAAAAACAGGAGGAGCTGACGCGTCAAATTCTGTCCATTCCCCATCGTCGATTTTGTACTCATATCGTGCGATACCGGACTGGCTGTCCTCCGCCTGTGCGCGCAGTACAAGATCATAGTTGTAATATTCCCGTTCGCCATATTCCTCAATGGTCCTGTGGCCACCGTCTTCCAGCTGTTCAAAATGATAATCTACAACCGGGCATATTGTATCCACATTTTCGACCTTCGCGTGTAGCGTAAAAATGTTCCCCCCGTGATCGGACACGGCGAAATCATAATTCCCGTTTTCATGTACCGTAAATTCTGCATATGCTCCTTCGATGACTGTTCCATCCGGAAAGGCGATTTCCTTGACCCCGCTGGCGACATATCCGTCCTCCGGTGCGGGATCTTCTGCTGTGACTTCAATCGTCACAGATTCATTCGTCCATTTGCCTGGAACAACGCTGTACTTCGCCGTTGGAAGAAGATCGTCAATGATTTTAACTTCTGTGTGCAGTACAAAGGTGTTGCCGCCGCGATCTGTAATCACAAAATCATATTTGCCGTTTTTATCCGCTGTAAAAACAGCCTGACTGTCGTCAATGACCGTTCCGTCCGGCAGTGTAATTGACTGGATACCGCTTGGAGCATATCCGTCTTCTGGCGACGGGTCCGTGGCTGTTATGTGCATTGCAACAGGTTGGTTGGTCCACCGATCGGGATCGATCGTACATTGCGCTTGAGGGGAAAGATAGTCAATATTTGAGACTTCGGTATGCAGGGTATAGGTGTTTCCTGCGTTATCCGTCACTATAAAGTCGTACGACCCGTTTTGCTCCGCGATGAAATCAGCTGTGTCGGCTTCCACAACTTCGCCATCCGGCAAAGTAATGGACCGGACACCACTGGGGGCATATCCATCCTCCGGAGACGGATCGTCCGCCTTTACCCGAATCGTAACCGGAACATTGGTCCATTCATCCGTCAAAAGCTCATAATCGGCTGTGGGCGGTATCAAATCGATATTGGCCACATCCACAGGATACAGAAGGATATTGCCGCAATGATCCCGCACTCTGAATTCATAGATTCCATTTTGCGTGACCTGGTACTCCGCTGCGTCTGCATCAACGACAGTTCCATCCGGCAATGTGATGCTCTGCACGCCGGACATATCATCCTCTGCGTGGATACGGATCTCCACATCTCCGTTCGTCCAGTTACCGGGGACAAGCGCATAATCCGCGGCCGGCGCAGTTTGCTCAAACATAAAAACAGCGGAGATCATATCCGATACATTACCGGCTTGATCCTCCGCTTTTGCAAAAATACGGCCATAATATTCATCCTCCATGGCCGGTTTCTCATCTTCATCATAAGTTCTCCAGTCGGTGCCGAGAAAACCTTCATCCTTCGCGAACTGATAATAGATTGCCTTGACCCCACTGTCGTTCCATCCGGCGTCCGCAATATCGTGCGCCAGTAAAGAGGGACGGTCCACTTCGTTAAAATGAGGATAATCAAATTGGTTTTCCGGTGCATTATCCTGCGCAGAGTGGAGAATGGCATCCATCACTGGTTTCGAGCGGTCAATGGTATCCACCGTGATCTCCCAGGGACCCGGTGCGTTGGAGAGACCTTCATCCGCGTCTGCGGACACCCGTTCCACACGGTCGACTACCCATAAATAATAACTGCCGTTTTCTGAGATTTCAAAAACACCCTCATCCTGCCATTCTACCGGCCGCTGTGCCGTGCGGGTCAGCGCATATCCACCCAGTCCCGATTCGGTATCATGCGCTTCCACCGTTATGGTTTTGTACTGGCTCCAGGTTGTATCCCACTCGACACTGTCAATGACGGGACTATACTTGTCGATCCGGTCCACGGTAAATGGACACGGCTCAGAGATATTGCCGGACAGATCCCGTGCATAAGCGATATAGTTACCATTTTCAGTATATTCAAATGTGGCGGTGTCAGACGTATTGCCCCACTGAATCTCTCCATCTTCAACAGACCATCCGATCGCGGCAACACCACTGTTATCATCGGCAGCTGTAATTTTGGCCCAATTCTTTTGAGCGTCCCACGTTTGCTGAATCTCCACTTCTACAATCGTGGGCGGGACAATGTCCAGCGCTGTGACGACGAGCCTTGTTCCGTCAGAAATATTACCCGCCTTATCCGATGCCCAGACATAGTAGGTGCCATTTTTATTCACCGTAAGGGTATTTGCTGAGAAGGCATCCGCCGGCGGCGCCTTGTTGTCAGAAGTAACTGCATAACCCGCAATACCACTGTCAGCGTCTGCAGCCGTTACGTTCAGATTTAGCTCTGTGTACTCTTTGTTCGGTATTTGTTCAATCTCGCTGACAGCAGGTTTTACTTTGTCTATCAGAGCCGTTTTATTCACTGTGCCGGAAATACGGCCAACATTGTCGATGGCACGGGCAGAAATCGCATGCCTGCCATGGCTCATGACGGATAGCGCGCTGCTGTAAGTCTCCCACCCGCCGCCGTCAAGCGCATACTCCAGCCGCGCGATGCCGCTTTGAGAATCGCCATTGTCGTGTAAAGCTGCTGAAACCGTGCCATTGGTCCATTGCCCCGTGGAGAGCGTGATTCCAGGAACATTCGGGGCAGCATTGTCGATACGCACTTGCGCTGTTGCCGTCTGGCTTGACGCGTTTCCTGCGCCGTCTACCACACGTGCGGTGATTGTCGTTACGCCAGCAGAGGAGATCACAACGGTGGGATCGTTGCTGGGGCAGCCTGTCCAGGCTCCTCCATTGATCGAGTATTCGTAATGATGGATACCGCTGCCGTAATCTCCCGGTGTCGCGGACCAGTCCGGCAGGCTCGTGCCGGTGTCATTCCCACCTTCAAAGCGCACGGTAACGCTGTCCCGCTGCCATGCGGACGGAGCGTTGATTCTCACGCCGGTGGGTTCTGTCAGATCGTATCCATAGTAACAGCCCGAATACATCGGTACATTGATAGGAATGTAAACTCTTTCGTTGGAAAGCTGGCCATTGTTGTGCCGATGCCTTACAAGCGCATAACGGATTGAAGTATCTCCGCCAGTCGCCGCAATATCATATCCATAACACGGCATATATAAATTCGACGCCAAGGCGGTGCCGATGTGTTCGGGGTTATTGTCTCCCAGTCCGCATACAGAGCAAAGCCACACATCATAGTTGTTCGGACTCAAAAAAATCTCCCGTGTATTGATGCTTTGCTGGCTGCCCGAATAACAATAACCTATTACATAGTCATACTGTGCGCCATTGCGATCCGCGCTTAGGGCGCCGCCAGCGGCAAGAGCCGCTGGTGTCAGCAGGGCAATGCAAATCAAGCAGGACAGAAAGCATACCGCCAGCCGTTTCACTTTTTCCATTTTCCTTCACTCTTTCCGTTGTATTTTGCAGCCTGCCGCAGCAGATCCTCACGCGAGGTCGTGATCAAATCGTACTCTTTGGGTGTGGGCCGTATGGCAATGCCGATACGATTGTGCCCGGCACAAAGAAGTCCTTCGCCCCGCCGGCTGCGGATAATCTGCATCGTTTCTTCTTCGGATAAGTTCAGTTCCTTTTGTACGAGACGCGCTTCATCTTCTTCGAGAGGCAGGATGATTTTGATAGGACAGGCGTTGAGTACGGCTTTTCCATATTTACCTCCATCAAGCGCGAAATAATCCAGTAAGTCCTGCGTACCATTCACAAACGCAGTGCTGTAGGACCGCAGGAGCTTCACCAGCTCAAGCACATAGTCCGCAACGATTGCATTGGATGTAGCGCCGATCAACGCCCACAGCTCATCGCAAATCAGAGCTTTCTTGTGCAATCGGTCTTCTTTGAATGTATCATAAGCGTATTCGCTGCCAATCAACATCCCTTCACCGACCAGATCTTTTCCAATCTCAGATATGTCGATCACAACATACGATGCATCCAGATCCACGTTGGTCTGCCCTCCAAGAGAGCGGGCGCTCCCCTTTACGAATCTCAAAAGGACAGCCGCATAGCATTGCGTTTCCGCTCGTTCCTGCAAAACCTCATACAGATCGGCAAAAGTTGGCATACTCTTTCTTTGGCCATTTTCATCAGTCAAGCTCTCGTTTTCTTCTGTGATTCCAAAATTTGCATAGCAGCGGACCAGAGCTTCATCCAAATAGTTTCGCTGCTCTTCGGTCGCGTCTGGCTTCCTAAGCGCAAAAAACGCATGAAGCGCGGAAATTTTGTCAGCCAGCAATGAATCATCACGATCACTCAGCCGGCCGAGTGCCTTGTCGGGATCAAGGGATGTCTTTCGGATCTCCATAAAATTGATGCAGTCCTTGGATGAGGGGGACAGCTTAATGTATTTTCCGCCAACAGCCTCACATGCCGCACGGTATTCAAACCCTTTTTTGGGCGCGATGATCACAACGCGAACCCCCTGTTCCCGCAGCCTCAGTGCAAGGCAGGACAGCGTCATTGTCTTTCCCGCTCCGGTGCGCCCCAGTACCGCCATATGCGGGGCCTCATAACGGGTTGCATCAAATGGGTCGATCATACACAGTGACTGGTTGTGCAGATTGATGCCCAGCATAATCCCTGCCGGGTCATTGATGGAAAAAGAGGAAAACGGGAACGCCCCTGCGAGGCTGTTTGTGAGGATATTGCGCCTTGCCTTTCGGGCAATACGGGGGTCAAGCGAAAGTAAAGGGAGGCTGGAGCGGAAAGCCTGCTCGTGCTGATAATCACAGCGTTTTACAATAAGACTCATAGAAGCACAGAGCGTTTCGACACGGGATATCCGTTGTTCCAGTGTCTCTGCCGACTCCGCCGACACTCCGATCATGGTATGCATATAATAAAAATCTTCATTGTTGCGGTTCATTGCATTTTTGATGTACAGGCCCGAAGAAATCGCCGAATCCAGTTCTTCATAATCCTGCCGGGTATCGCCTATATCCCGCATACGGGAGCGGTTCAGCATTGTAGTCTGCGAAATTTTGGGCAAGATTTTCTCGCGGGGCTGCCGGTTCATATAAAAATACAGGTTTACCCCCTCACCCGCCTCAACAAGAGGTGCCAGCCAGCCAGCACCTACAACCGTTTCATACCCATACCCGGCAATATACAGAAAGGCATGATAGGTACGGTCCACCACGATGTAATCCCTGTGGCTTCTGTCCACAGCGGCCGGCGCAATCAGATCAGAAACGGTGATTCCTCCGCCCAGAAGGTCCTGTTCCACCACTGTTTCCCGTACAGAGGGCTTCTTTTCCGTTTTTGTTCTGCGTGGCGTTTTCTCTCTGCAGGGCCGCTCCTTTTTTCCTTTTCCCCGTGCTTTCTTTCTCGGCAAATGAGCGATGGGGCCGACGCCCCAAGAGTATGCTTCTGTTGCTCCCGTAAAAGACCGGGCGTTTTTTTCGGCAACCACTTCCGTACATGTGTCCGTGGATGTCTCCAAAAGGGCTTCCGGTGCTGCTGGAACACTTTTTGCATCCCCCACATTTTCGTCTGCCGGAAGTACATTCTGCTCCGCATCTTCACGCAAGACCCCAGCCAAGGGAGTTGCAGCGTCAAAGGCCGTCAGCGGCAGCGGATTTTCCTGGCTGGTACGAGGGTTCAAAAGCTCATACAAGATCTGCAGCTGAAAATTATCCGCGTACTCTGGCCGGGGTACTTCCAACCCGCACATGTCAAGGTAATTCCGTGCCTTTTCTTCTTCCTCAAGCATACGCTCGCCAACGGCTTCAATCGACTCTTCGCGCAATTTCATACTAGGCTCAAGCTGGTAAACCAGCAAAATTCGCTTTTGAAGCGCCTCGTTTTCCGCAAGATATTCCACCTCCCGGATATTGTCTTCATTGAGTTCCCGGCAGAGTGCATTGGGCTCGCTGTTCTGGTATCCCCGCATCCGCTCTGCATAGGTGCTCATATCCGCCCGCTTTGTGAGCACACATATTTGCAGATTATCCGGCGCGATTTTCAGATAGCTGGCATAATAGTAAATGATGCTTGCTTTCTCCGCCGGCGTCTTCAAAAGAAAGTTGACCGGCAATATTTCAATGATTTTGATAAAGCGCCCATCCTTCAGCGCGATGATCCCATGGCTTATGTCAGCCACCGGCAGCCAGTCTTCTGTACTGCCTGACACCTGTGCGGGCATGGATATAGAAGCTTTGGGCTGCCCAAATAACAATTGCTTTAAATCCATCATAAAAGAAATCAAAATCATAATAATCATCACTGACTCCAGGATTATCAACACTACGACAGTCATATACAACTCGATTAGGTTTACCGAATTCACCAATGATTTGATCAATTGGATGAACTGCTAACCCATATAAAATTCCCATACCTTTATTATTTGCTATTGATGGTCTAAAATAATCATAATGTGACTCAATTTCCACAATGTCTCCAAGTACACCCGATTCAATAACTTTACGAACTGTGCGCATATCAGCATCATAACGACGATTTTGGTTAGCCATTGCTACTAGACCTTTTTCTTTAGCATAATCAAATACATCTTTAGCTTCTTTAGCGGTCATTGCAAATGGTTTTTCACATAAAACATGTTTACCATGATCCAATGCCTGCATTGTATACTCCACATGATAACGATCTGGGGTATTAACAACTACCAAGTTAACATCAGGATCATCCATAATCTCATTAATTGAACTAGTAAACTTAATCCCCGGATACCAGCTCTCTTTTTCTTCATTAATTTCTGTTTCTAAACGATAAATATACTTTACATCAATGAAGTCTTTTCTTTTTTCAACATATGGTAAATGATAACGACAAACGCTGTTACCAAATCCAATATAAGCAACTTTTAACATCTTTCTTTCCTCCTATTTTATAGGTTTATTTTATGATGAAAAAAACCTATAAAACAGTGATTTTCCAGCTCTTGCAATTGAATTTCATACATTTATTTA
>OFMK01000290.1_pt1 | contig 57792 bp, 51 predicted proteins | sample 1541781 | NCBI WGS metagenome assembly OFMK01 (sample SAMN04209250, study PRJEB22552) | human gut metagenome | biome: gut; material: feces | host: Homo sapiens | place: USA: Oklahoma
TTCGATGTGTCAAATCCATCCATCTCTGCAAGAAGGGCATTCAACGTCTGCTCCCGCTCATCATTTCCGCCTCCGTGGACGCCATTATCACGGCTTTTTCCGATGGCATCAATTTCATCAATAAATATAATACAAGGCGCCATCTGCTGAGCCTGCTTAAACAGATCTCGAACTCTGGAAGCGCCTACGCCCACAAACATCTCAACAAAGTCCGAACCCGACAAGGAGAAAAACGGCACTCCTGCCTCACCGGCAACCGCTTTGGCAAGCAAAGTCTTACCGGTTCCCGGAGGTCCAACTAAAAGGGCTCCCTTCGGAAGCTTTGCTCCGATCTTCGTATAGCGATCCGGGTGATGAAGAAAATCTACCATCTCTGTCAAAGTCTCTTTCGCTTCTCCCTGACCTGCAACATCTGCAAAAGTTACTCCTGTTTTCTTCTCCACATAGACTTTTGCATTGGATTTTCCAACTCCCATCATGCCGCTGCTTCTGCGCATCATCATGACTAAAAATCCAAAAATTAAAATCGTCGGTATAAGATTAATAAGCACTGCCACTACCGTATCCATCGGATCCTGCGGTTCCTGTTCAAATGCAATATCACTCTTAATCAGACGATCTACCAGCTGATAATCTCCGCTAATTCGATCTACTGTATATGTGGTCTTATAAAATGGATTTCCTTCTTTCTTTGGCGTTACTTTTAACTGGCTGTCTGTAACTTTTACACTCTTTACCTGATCCTTATCCAGCATTGTCACAAACCTGTCATACGATATGGTCGTCTCTGTTCCATTTCTCCATTTTGCAATAATTTGATTAAAGAAAAATGTTACAAGAATGGAAATCACAAGGAAAATTGCCAGCATTCTCGCATTCTTCTTTTTATTGTCTTTATCATTTTTATTATTTTGTTGATTATTTTCCAAGTCTCTTCCTCCTTTGATTCATAAACACCATTATATGTTTTCTGTCTTTATAAATCAATAAAACATCTCTAAACTTTTTATAATTTTTTAACGGAACACCGTATCTTTTTCATAAAATTGACTTTTCAGCACAAGATACGGATATGATATTCCCTCTTTTTGTTCCTCTTTCGTCACTCCGATCAATGTGGTGTCAATGTAGATGTGACTCTCATCCATTGTAAATTCTCTGACCTTAATTTTGTAATGCTGCCCCGGCTGCTCTCCATATCCAATCACATAATAAGTATATTCTTTGGTAGAATAAGTGAAATGAAACGCCTCTTTTTTCTCTTCCTCAATCAGCTTCCTCAGTTCCCTTGGAATCACATTCTTTTTACAGACCGCATAGGTAATTTTCTCGTGCTCTCCCTCGCGGTTTTCCCCGACACACCCCGAAAGAAGGATGCTCCAAAGCAGGCAGACGCCCAACATCACAGCAACTTTTTTCATATTCTAAATCCTGTTTTTTAAGACTATTGTATGCGTTTAAGACGAAATTAAGACATCATAGATCATCGGCTGCTTTTCAGGCTTTTCCTGCATAATATGATAATGTTTCATGAAATGCTCCTCTGCCGTCTGCATCTTTTGGAGATCATTGCCGTAAAGCCGGGCAAGAACTTCTCCTCTCTGTACAAAATCACCGACTTTTTTTCGGAGAACCAGCCCAACCGCCGGATCTATCACACTGTCTTTGGTTTCTCTTCCGCCCCCCAGCATAAGAGAGCACGTTCCCATTTCCTCTGTATCAATTTTGCCCACAAATCCCTTTGTATCGGCACATATTTCCTTCCTTTCCTTTGCCTTGGGAAGCCGTTTTAAGATGGATTCCAAATCTCCTATGACGCCCTGAGCTCTCAGAAATTCCAGAAACTTCTCCATAGCTTTTCCGCTTTGGATGACTTCCCGAACCTTTTGGATTCCAACTTCCACCCTGGTTTCCTTCGTTCCCATCATAAACATATAAGCGCCCAAAGTTTCAACAAGCTCCTGAAAGTCTTTGGGTCCGCTGCCTTTTAAAGTGTCCATCGCCTCACGGACTTCCAACGCATTCCCTATGGCGCACCCAAGAGGCTGATCCATATTGGATATCACTGCCGTCATTTGTTTTCCCGCTTTCTCTCCGATGCGTACCATTTCTTCTGCAAGCCTTCTGGCATCTGCAACCTCTTTCATAAAAGCTCCGCTTCCTGTTTTTACATCCAGAAGAACCGCATCCGAACCTGCCGCCAGCTTCTTACTCATAATACTGCTGGCAATCAGCGAGATCTGATCCACCGTCGCCGTTACATCCCGCAGAGCATACAGTCGTTTATCTGCCGGTGCCAAATCCTGCGTCTGTCCCATAATCGCAATACCAATCTCATTTACCTGATTCATAAACTGCCGTTTTGACAGTTCTGTAGAAAATCCCGGAATACTCTCAAGCTTGTCAATCGTTCCTCCGGTATGACCAAGTCCTCTGCCGGACATTTTCGCAACCGGAATATCAAGCGCTGCCACAACCGGAGCCAACACAAGAGAAGTCTTATCTCCCACGCCTCCGGTACTGTGTTTATCCACTTTCCTTCCATGAATTCCTGACAAATCCAGAATTTCTCCACTCTCTGCCATTGCCATCGTCCAATGATATGTTTCATCTCTGGATAATCCCTGAAAACAAATTGCCATTAGCATTGCAGACATCTGGTAATCCGGAATCTCTTCTTGTGTGTATTTCTCAATCATCCATGCGATCTCTTCTTTCGTCAGAGGATGCCCGTTTCTTTTTTTTAAAATCAGATCATACATCCGCATTTTCGCTCCTCCTTTGCTCGATTCTTTCTGTTCTTAGTATATCACAACACTATAAAAACCACACCGAAAAAGCTTTTGATTTTATGTATTTTTGTCCAGAAATGGTACATACTATCAAAGTTTCAAAAGAATCCATTGACAGAATTTATTTTATCTGTTAAATTAAAATAGTAATCATTCCTATTTAAGAAAAGGAGGGTATTTATGCCAGAATTAAAAGGAACAAAAACTGAAGCAAATTTAATGGCTGCATTCGCAGGGGAATCTCAGGCAAGAAACAAATATGACTTTTATGCCAGTAAAGCAAAAAGCGACGGATATGTACAATTTGCCAATATTTTTGCCGAGACTGCATTAAATGAAAAAGAACATGCTAAAATTTGGTTTAAACTGCTTCACGGAGGAAGCGTGCCATCCACCGTGGAAAACTTAAAAGATGCTGCTGCCGGAGAGAATTTTGAATGGACTGATATGTATCCTACATTCGCAAAAGAAGCGAAAGAAGAAGGATTCGATGAAATTGCCAATCTGTTTTCTATGGTTGCCGAGATCGAAAAACATCACGATGAACGTTATCAGCAGTTATCTGCAAATTTAGCCGATGATATTGTATACAAAAGAGATGTGGAAGTTGCCTGGATCTGCACAAACTGCGGACATGTTCACTATGGAAAAGAAGCTCCAAAAGAATGTCCTGTCTGTGCTCATCCACAAAAATTCTTCCAGCTGGACGGAAAAAACTATTAAAAATTTTTCCACTAAGAAAAAGGTCAGATAAGAAATCATGACCTTTTTCTTTTGCATAAAAATTACAGTTCTATTTTTGCTTCTTTTTCGGATGTTTTTTTCTAAGCAATGCCACAAAACCAACGATCACAAGGACATCTGCAACAAACAGCAATTTTCTCCGAATCCCGGAGCCTGCACTCTCCCATGTCTGATCTCCTATTTTGGATTTTCGATCCATCGCCTTTAATTTCTCTGAGTTTCTGATTTCCTCAATTGTTAAATATTTCTTCATATTCCACCTCGCATCGTAAATCTTTTGGGTTTTATAGTACATTTTATTTTGCTTATCATCAGAAGAAAAATCTTTCATTTTCCCATCGGAATTTATAAAGTACTTTAATTTTAATTTGGAAAGATCCATATTTTTTTCTAAGGGCGTCAAGGAAAGTGTTTGAAACTGATCGGTATTTACCTGATAAATTCCATTGGCAACCTGCCATGCTCCATTCTTTTTTCTGAGAGAAGCCACGACATGATCCCCTTCCTCCACCGTCTGTTTTCCGTAATATGAGGAATTATAAACAGGTTTCTTTTTCCCGGTCAGAACATATCGGTGATTTTTCTCTCTTTTCGCTATGGTTTCCGATGTGGACTCCGCAGCAATATAATCAGTAACCTTTAACACAACATAGTCGTCGGAAATATGTGAGACATTTCCAACAAACAGCACATCCTGACGAAAGTTCTCCATGATAGCCTCCGTTTTATCTTCAGCCGAAATCGAAACGCGTCCGCCCATTATAATCGCCAACAAACAAATCATCCACACAATCCTCTGCCTCATCCTTTCCACCTCCCTACTGCTTTTTTCATTATAGCGAAAAAACAGCTTCGATTTCTGACAAAAAGTCTGAAAAATTCTTACTTTTTCCTTAATGGTATATTGCATTTATTTCATTTTTATGAAGAAATTTCGTATATCACAAAAAGAGACGAATCTCCCATTGGATTCGTCTCTTTTTACAGGATCGAGCCTCCTCTTATATTTTTTTGTATTCTTCAATTACTTTTTTGGCTATTGGATTCTCTCGTTCCAGCCCGGTATATTTATAGACCGCTTCCTCAATGCCAATTTGCCTGATATCCTCCTGGAGAAGCTGAGCATTCTGGTCTCTGGGCTCTGAATAGGCAAATCCTGCCGCCATCGCTTTTGCAATGGCTGTATATTCTACCCCATGTTTTAAACACAGCTGCGCAGAACCGGTCAGACGATCTCCTTTTGACAGCTTTCGTATCGGATCATAGGCAACACGATAAATGGAATCCGGCAAAATTCCTTTTGCTGGTGCAAAATATGTCAAATTATGGAGCTCTTCTTCTGTAATAGGATACTCTTTCATTACGGCTTCGGTCAATTCACCGGCAGCCTGCCTGGTGATTTCTGCAATTTCCGGATCTGCTTCTGCTTCCGGAATGGTTTTTAATCCTTTTTGCCATCCCAGAAACGCCAGAGTTGCATGAGGACCATTTACTACAAATACTTTGATATCTTTTAACATCTCAATTTTATCCGTAACCTCCATCCATTCGACATCCTGGAAATCATTATAAATCGGTCCTTGAATCAACAGAGAATTCACTGCAACCGTATCAATCTCTGTGGATACATTACTCTGTGCATCTGTACTTCTGCGTATAATAGAATCTCTCACCGCCACGTTCTGATCAAACCATATTTGGGCTCCCTCTGATAAGAACGCCTTAAAGTCTCTTATGATTCCCGGAATCAGGTAATTTTTGTTGGTAATACATATCATCGTCAATTTTCGTTCCGGATGCACCTTATAAAACTTTTCAAAACACTGCGCCAAATACTTTCCTGCCTCGGCAAAATCCACCGGATACAGCGGAAGGACAATCACATCTGTCTCAAGAAAATCTTCCATTACAGAACATTGGGAATCACAGGTATATGCCTTAAAATTTTTTATTGTTCTGTTTTGAATCTCTTCAACTCTATGGACCTTCACATGGTAACATCCCTTTTTGTTAAGCTCCTCTGCAACCTTCGGATCCTTATCCAAAAATACCAAGTCCCATCCCGCCTGGTCAAATGTCTCTCCGACAAATCCTTTTCCTAATCTTCCTGCTCCTACAATCAACACTTTTTTCATTTCATTCTCCCATCTAAGCGAGAGAACTTTTCGTCTCTTTGATTTCATCCGTTTCATCGGTAATCATATACGTTAGATCACTGGTCTTGCAAACTACATAATTTGATACCGAACCTATTTTTTCCCTAGTAACAAGCGCTGCTGTCTGCGAGGAAACTGATAACATTTTCTGTTTCAGCTGACATTCATTCATTGCCGAATGCGTCACACCAACCTCGTCGCTGATGCTGTAAATTCCCATAAAATACAAGTCCGGATGAATGGTATCCAGCTGCTTGATTGTTTCATAGCCTAAATTCGCCATCGATGCTTTAAATAGGTTTCCGCCCAGAGTAATTACCTGAACATTCGGATAAGTTTCCAATAAATTGATAATCGGAATGCTGTTGGTAATAATGGTACAGGATATTCTCTGATCCAATTGATTGACCAGCTGGTAATTCGTTGTTCCGTCATCAATCAAAATGACAGATTCAGGTTCAATCAATGCCGCTCCTTTCTTGGCAATGCGTATTTTTTCATCCAAATCCAATTCCATTCTCTGATAAAATCTGGTTTTTGCGGGTCCGGTCTTCACTGCCCCGCTGTGAACTTTTTTCAAAAGACCTTTCTGATCTAATTCCTTAATATCTCTCCGAATCGTATCCTCAGAGACTCCGAGTCTCACACTCATTTCACTTGCTATAATCTTCTTTTCCATCGACAGGATGTCAAGAATTTTATCCTGCCGTTCTGCCTTTAGCAGCTTCATAATCGCACCTTTCCTTTCCTACTTCATCTCTCTGTGACTTCTGGAACTTTTTCCAATCTTACCCTATTTCATGATGATATTATTATAGCGAATCCATAGAAAAAGAAAAAGTGTTCTCTAAATATTCTTTAAAATATCCAAAATCTCTTTTTTATTCTGTGCATACCGCATTTTCTCAATATTTTCCTCATTTGCACAAATCAGAGCAATATTGCTTAGCATATTTAAATGCGTTCCGTCTTTTCCCGCGATTCCGATGACCACATATGCTATATTCCCTTCTCCGAAGTCCACTCCTTCCGGTACCTGCAGTACAGATAATCCGGAAGTATAAATTTCCTGATCGGAGCTCTCAATCCCATGAGGAATCGCAAGATGATTTCCGATGTACACAGAAAATCTCCGCTCTCTCTCCTGCATGTGCTCAATATATTTCGGCGTTGTATATCCAAGATCTGCCAGAACCTGTCCCGCCTGCCGGATTGCTTCCTCCTTGGTCTTAACCTTCACATTCAGACAAATATTATCTTCCGTCAGGATTGGCTTGACAAACTCTTCATGATTTTTTTCCTTCACAATCCGAAGCGCTTCATCGTAATCCGATTCTTTTAAAAAGTTTTCCACAATCAGAAATGCCTTTCCTTCCGGGTTTACACTCATTTTGGCCCGCTCCATTAATCCTTCCAGCGTAATGATCATATCCGCCTCCGGATCAATCTGTCCTGCTGCTGAATTTACAACTTTGATATCCTCAAATCCTTCTTTTCGCAGACGATTCTTCAAGACCGATGCTCCCATAGCACTGGACCCCATTCCTGAATCACATGCCACCACAATATACTTGACCCCTTCTTGAAGCGCTGTTTTGTGCGCAGATGAACGCTCTGCTTTTTTCATCTTTCCTGCTGTAGAAATTCCGGCTACAGATAAATCCGCTTCTTCCTCCGGTGATCCGATTGTTTTCAGAAGAAATGCTCCAATTAAAAATGCTGCGCAAAATCCTGCCGCAATTGCTATAAAGTTTGCCACAGCCGCATCCTTTGGCGTCATAAGCGCAATATTAATTAAACTTCCAGGAGATGGCATTCCAACCAGTCCTCCGCCTAAAATGACCAGTAGGAATAGGGATATCGCAAGACCTCCCATGGTAGCAAAAATCATAATCGGATTTGCTAAAACAAACGGGAAATATACCTCGCCAATTCCGGCAATTCCGGCAATAAACATTGCCATCGGAGCTGTTTCCTTCGCTTTTCCTCTTCCAAAGAAAGAAATAGAGCACAGCGTTCCAAGCAGCGGACCACAGTTTGAATCCAGCAAAAACATCAGGGATTTTCCTGCCTCCGAAGCCTGCGCATAGGCAATCGGTGAAATAATTCCGTGATTTACCGCATTGTTTAAAAACAAAACCTGTGCCGGACACATAAAAACTGCCAGAAGCGGAATCAGCTTCTTTGTAATTAAAAAGTTAATTCCCGCGGTGAGCACCGCAATAATTACATTTACCACCGGACCGATAATAAAATATCCCAGAATAGCCAGTGCAAATCCTAAAATTCCAAGACTGAAATTATTTACAAACATTTCAAATCCCGGCTTAATTTTTCCTTCTACAGCGCGATCAAATTTTCTTAAAAGCCAGGAGGATAACGGACCCATAATCATTGCTCCACTGAACATTGTAACATCTGATCCCACAATGACTCCCATCGTTGTAAATGCTCCGATCACACCTCCCCTCTGCCCATGAATATTATAGCCGGCTGTATATCCGATCAATATCGGCAGAAGATAATTTAAAATTGGAGATACCATCTCATTGAGCTTTTCGTTTGGTATCCATCCGGTAGGAATGAATAATGCAGCCAGAAGCCCCCATCCTACAAAGGCGCCGAGATTCGGCATAACCATGCCGCTCATATGTCCGCCGAATTTCCGGATCTTATCTAAGGTTTTTACATTTCCCATATCGCATCCTCCTATGTTTTTATTGAATCATCCATCCTATGATTTTCAGGTTTGATTATCTGGTAGATTTTGCTCCACTGATATTAATGGTTGTTCCTGATATATAGCTGGCTCTGTCTGACAGCAGATAGCAGATTAAATCCGCAACTTCATCTAATTTCCCGGCTCTTCCCATCGGAATAATTTTTTCATAGTCTGAAGACACATTGTTTGGATCCTGTCCTCTTGTATACGCCAGCGCTGCAAATGCCTCGTCATTATTCATCGGGGTTCTCTCATTGATCGAAGGTGCAACGCCGACCACCCGGATATTATATGGTCCCAGCTCTTTTGCCCACGACATCGTATAGGATAATACGGCTCCCTTCGTTCCAGAATAGCAGCTTTGTCCCTTTGAACCTGCCTGCCCTGCCTCAGATGACATATTTACAATGACGCCGCTTTTTGCCTGAATCATATGCCTTGCAACTGCCTGAGAACATAAGAACACACCTTTTTGATTTACATTTACCATAAAGTCAAAGTCTTCTTCCGTTAACTCATATTCCGGTTTTTCTCCATAATAATCTACCAGCAGTCTGGGGCGGCTCACGCCTGCATTATTTAACAATCCGTCAATCTGCCCATATCGCTCCATCACCTGAGCTACCATGGCGTCCACACTGTTCTTCTCTGCGACATTGCATTTCACAAAGAAAACTTTTTCATCCTTTGCAAATTCCGGATTTTCTGTCAGATCTGCAATTACAACGACGGCTCCATTGCTGCGAAGTGTCTTTACAACATGTTCCCCAATTCCCTGGCTTCCTCCTGTTACAATGATTACTTTTCCTGTTAAATCCATCCACTGCTTCATCACACTTCTCCTTTTCTTGTCTCGCACACTCATGCATATATTCTGCGCGTTTTTGCTTTTTATTCTTGTTATAGCCTTATAATACCAGCATAAAATTGCATTGTCAAGCGTTGTATGTGCATTTTTTTGCCTGTTTACATTTTTATTTTTCATTTCCATGCAAATACGCGCAAAGCGTTTTATACTATAGGAAAGTATGTAATATAGGAAAGTCAGAACTTTCCTAATTATAAAAAAGGTATCTCCTAAACGTTTAGGAAATACCTTCTCACTCTTTTTTATTTATATGAAATTTTTAATTCTGACGCGGCTCTGCTACTTTACAGATAAAATCTGCATGTTCGCCTGACCTTCCAGCGCTCCGTAGGTAAAGGAAATTTTGCTTCCCTCTCCTTTTTTATTCAATGCTGCCTTCACATCTTCATCCTCTACAAAAAAGGTCTGATAATCGCCGTTTGACATCTGAATCTCTACAGAATTTGAATCTGCCCATCCACTGAATGTTCCGCTTGCGCTTTTCGGCTTTGCCTTCTCGTCTTCTTTTGTGGCAGTGTCATTCTCTTTTACCGCCTCGGTTGTCGCTGTAGTCTGTTTTTCCGTCGCTACTGTGCTTGCCTCTGTCTCTTCCTGAGATGATGTATCCTCTGTGGATGCCTCGGTTGTCGCTCCGGATTCCGGACTGCTCGGGCTCTTTTTGCCGCATGCAGCCAGCGAAACAGCTCCGATTAATAATATACTTGCAATTAATAAAAATCTTTTCCTCATGATTCATACTCCTTTCTGAGATATGTTTAAGTATATCCTATTTTGCCGCCGCTGGCAAGTTGGTATCATATTCCTTTCCTTTCTCTCATATCATTAGAGGTAGAATATTGAGGAGGATATATGTTGAACGAAAAGTATCAAATGCTGTTAGACCAATATGATCTTGATGTCGATTATGTCCGGCGCGGGCGCGGCGGTCTGCTGTGTCATACCAATCGAGGCATCTATGCCCTGGCGCAGACATCACTGTCAGAAGAACGGCTACAGACCGTGGCTCAATGGACCAAAGAATTAAAAGCAGCACATTTTTCCAATGTAGATCAGTATATTTTGAACAAAAACGGCTGTTTTCTTTCTTATGATAAATATTATGAATCCTATGCTCTGAGAAAAACCTTCTCTGGAACAGAATGTGACATCCATTCCCTGAAGGATTTAAAAATTGCTGCCTCAAATCTGGGGACATTTCACCGCTGCTGTCAAAATATTGCCTTTTCATCTGAAAATCTGAGAACTTATGACTCTATTTCCGGACGATATCAGCAAAAATATTCACAGTTAAAGAGCATTGCACGTTACATACGCAGCCGCAAAAACAAAGGAACCTTTGAGTATTTATTCTTAGAACAGACAAAAGATTTCTGGGATCATGCACAACAATCCCTTACATTGCTTCAATCCTCATCGCCTTCCCAAAAAGGATGGTGCCATGGCGCTTATAATCACCATAATATCATCTTAACCGAAAGTTATCCGGCAACCATCCATTTTGAACACTTTTTTTATGGATATCCGATTTTAGATCTTTATTATTTTTTAAGAAAAGTGCTGGAGAAAAACGACTACTGCTTTGCGTACTGTGATACACTGCTTTCCAGTTATGAGAAAGAGACTTCGCTCTCCAAAGAGGATCTTCACTGTCTTTATGCCCTGCTTTTATTCCCGGAGAAATTTTGGAAAATTTCAAATCAGTACATGGGACATAAAAAACACTGGGTTTCTCCGCGCTATATTGACAAATTGGAGGAATTTGTCCATTCCAAAGACCTCCGTGCATTTTTTCTCGAAAAATATGTACAAATTTATAATGTTTTTTTATGAATTTTAAGATATAATTAAACAAAGGCATTTTTTAAATAACTTTAAGGAGGAGTAATTTATGAACTACAAAGAAACTTATCAAGAATGGCTTTCTAATCCGTATTTCGATGATGACACAAAAAATGAATTAAAAGCCATTGAACATGACGAAAACGAAATCAAAGAACGTTTTTATGCTGATCTTGCATTCGGAACCGCCGGACTGCGCGGTATCATCGGCGCAGGAATCAACCGAATGAACATTTATGTTGTCAGAAAGGCAACACAGGGTCTGGCAGATTACATTCTGGAACAGAACACAGATAAAAAACGGGTTGCCATCGCGTTTGATTCCAGACATATGTCTCCGGAATTTGCAGATGAAGCGGCACGATGTCTTGCGGCAAATGGGATTAAAGCTTATATTTTTGAATCCCTTCGTCCTACTCCTGAATTATCCTTCGCCGTAAGATTTCTGGATTGTATTGCAGGAATCAACGTTACAGCAAGCCACAATCCGCCTGCTTATAACGGATATAAAGTATACTGGGAGGACGGCGCTCAGTTCACCGATCCTCATGCCTTTGGAGTTACAGCAAAAGTAAATGCAATTACTGATATTTCTACCTGTAAAACCATGTCAAAAGAAGATGCCGTAACTGCCAGTTTATATGAAGTCATCGGAAAGGAAGTTGATGATGCTTATATCGCCGAAGTGGAAAAACAAGTTATGAATCAGGCTTCGATTGATGAGATGGCTTCCAAATTAAAGATTGTTTACACTCCTCTCCACGGTACAGGAAACCTTCCGGTTCGACGTGTTCTTGCGGATCTTGGATTCCAGCATGTCTATGTTGTACCGGAACAGGAGATGCCGGACGGTAACTTCCCAACCGTCAGCTATCCAAATCCAGAAGCAAAAGAAGCTTTTGAACTGGGTCTTGCACTGGCAAAAGAAAAGGATGCAGATCTTGTTCTCGCAACAGACCCGGATGCCGATCGTCTCGGAGTCTATGTAAAGGACGCCAAAAGCGGAGAATATATTCCTTTGACAGGAAATATGTCCGGTTCTCTTCTCTGCGAATATGTATTAAGCCAGAAGAAAGCAAAAGCCGGTTCTCTTCCGGAAGACGGAGCTGTGATCAAATCCATTGTAACAACGAATCTGGTGGATGCTGTCGCCAAGGAATACGGCGTTCAGCTCATTGAAGTTTTGACCGGATTTAAGTGGATCGGAAAAGAAATTCTCGGATTTGAACAAAACGAAAACGGTACCTATCTGTTTGGTTTAGAAGAAAGCTATGGATGTCTGATCGGAACTTATGCCAGAGATAAAGACGCCGTCTCCGCAACCGTGGCTCTCTGTGAAGCCGCAGCCTACTATGCAACTCAGGGCAAAACACTCTGGGATGTTATGATCGAAATGTATGAAAAATACGGATATTATTTAGACCGTATTACCGCCATGGACTTCCCCGGACTGGAAGGTATGGATAAGATGAAAGCTATGCTCACAAATTTCCGTGAAAATCCTCCAAAAGAAATTGCAGGGTTTAAGGTAGTAAAAGTTCGCGATTATGCCAATGATACTATTCTTGATCTTGCCAGCGGAGATACCACTCCAATCGGTCTTCCAAAATCTGATGTTCTATATTATGATCTGGAAGGAGGCTCCTGGCTGTGTGTTCGTCCATCCGGTACAGAACCAAAAATCAAATTTTACTATGGCGTAAAAGCCGACACTATGGAAGCTGCACAGACGGACAGTGATAAACTTGACGCCTGGGCAAAAGCACAAGCTTAGTTTTTCCTAATATTTTGCAGTATTTTTTGTTACAATGAGAAGAGGGTCGTGAAAGCATGGAAGCTCACGGCCCTCTTCAACTATACACTGAAATTTATTTTCCTCTCATCTTTCAGAGCAGCCCCATATCTTCCAGAGCTCCCTCTAAAAAATCCTGATTATAAGGACAATGGCTCTCTCCCAATTGGATGGACGGCTTTGTTTTTCCATGAAAATCACTTCCACAGGTAACGAGAATTCCATACTCCCGCCCTTTTTGATAAAAGTATTCTGCCGTTTCCTTCTCATGATAATTGCTAAACGCCTCTACTCCATCCATGGGCTCCTCGCGCATCATCCGATCAAAATATTCAAACTTTCCCTTCAAATTTGCCCCCGGATGGGCTAACACAGCTTTTCCGCCATATTGATGTATCTTTTTTACAATCTCCGCATAGGCAGGATATATAACTTTTGTATCACAAGGTTTCCCCTGTGAAAAATAATCCCAATAAAAATTCACGTATGGATTATCACCGCGTTTTTCCCCTGCGCGATAAGGCTTTAGGATCGGATGCTCCCGATACTCTTCCTTTGCCAGCAGAAGCTCACCAAACATTTCTCCGGTATAGACGCCATTTTCAGACAACGCATCCAGTTCTTCTTTGCTTACCTGAAATCCAAGTTTTTTCACCAGCTCAATCTTTTTCTCGGACAATTTCACTTCCTGCTCATAAATTCGATCATTGAGCTGCTGAAAATATGTCTCATCCTCCGGAATTCCATATCCGAGCATATGCAGATTTACATCCTGATAGGTGCAGTCAATTTCAATTGCCGAGATATACTGCATGCCAAGTTCCTTTGCTTTCTCTCTGCCTTCCCTGACACCTTTCACAAGATTATGATCCGCAATTGCCATAATCCGAATCCCTTTTTTATGGCACATCTCCACCAGTTCTGACGGTGAAAATTCCCCGTCATCACTGTATTGACTATGCATGTGAAGATCAATATAATTTTTCATGCTTTAAATCCTCTTGACTTCTTCCATTTTTAAATGATTTCTTCCGGCATTCACCGCCGCTTCCATCAGCCCTTCAAAAACATACGGCTACAAAAATGCACCCCCTCTTAAATGCCCTACCTCTCCGGCAAATGTTGCATTCCCCCGATGCAGTTGATGATTTAACATAATTCCACAACCGCTGTAACGCGCTTTCGGCTGATAAAGAAACACCAGACTATTTTCTTCTGTATGATATCCTACTGCCGCTAAATACACATCATTTTCCCCCACGATCTCGACGCCATAGCGTTCTTTCAGCAAAACCGTACATGTTGTCTTTGAAATTTCCGTATCTTCGGATAATCTATTTTTACTGGCTTTCTTCTCACAATAAAAATAATCTTTTATTTTTTGTACATTCATTTGTTTTAATTGATCTGCTTTCATGACGCTCCTTCCACTTTCATCGACTATCGTCAAAACAAGAATACCATAGACCGTCCATTTCTCCAACAAAAAAAGAGAAACGATGATCCTTTATGAAAATCCTTTCTCTTTTTAAGCTTGATCTCTCTAAATGAAAACTGCCGTCTCCACACCTATTATTTATTTTTTATATTTGACCTGATAAGCCCCTGTAGTACTCTTGCTTAATTTGTACACCTTTATATAGTATGTGCCCTTTTTGGCTTTTCCATAGAAGCGAATACCATTTTTAATCCTCTTAGACTTCATTCTGCTCTTACCGGACATCTGTGCCCAAATTGTTCCGGAACTTCCTAACGTTGTAATATCAATATAGGTAGAACGCTTCTTGGAAACCTTTACTTTATACCAATGTGCTTTCTTTGTACTATCTGTCGGCAGGAATGTCTGCTTTTTGTATTTCTTGCGCTTAATAGTCTTTGCTTTTTTCTTCTTTGTTCCATAGGAGCTATTCGCTGTAGAAGCTTTAAAGCGAAGCACCAGTACATTATTATCTGGACTCTTTAATGCCAGACGATAAGTTCCTGCACTTAAACCTACATATTGCCATGCATTGGAAGAGGAATATTTTTTCTTTTGTACAGTTTTCCATTGTTTTCCGCTTTTTTTCTGAACCGTATATTCTGTACCATATGGTCCCCCATAGTATGCTTCTCTTTGAAGCGCCAGTTTTGCCACACCGCGTTTCTTCACTTTAAAATACTGATAAGAAGTTCCGCGATTTCCCCCAACAACAATTCCGCTACTATTCAGATAACGTCCGTTTGCATTTGGAACGATCGCAGATGAGAATCCTGCATTTACCAAAGTATTGACATACTGTGTATATGAAGTATAGAGACGATAAGTCCCTGCTGGAACATTGGTTGCCCAAAGTTGACGCTTGTTACCAGTTCCTGTATTACTCTGTGTCACTCCGGAAATGGCTGTTCCATTTGTATTCAGCAATTTCAAAGTTGACTCAGACTGATACCCGCTGGAACTTGTAGTATAGCAATAGTATTTCACCATAACCGTTCCTGCTCTGCCAACCCGCACAGTGCCGACCGGAATAATTCCGCTATTACTAACGTAACCATATTCCCCATTTTGAGCTTTTGTATTTGTCTGGAAACTGTTAAATCTTGATATCGTATCTGCATAAACCGCATTCACTACATCGTATCCGCCTCTGGCAATCGATTTGGCTTTTTCCGACTTTACTTTCTCCAGCGAAGTGACCTGCGTTTGAACAGATGCCTTTGAGTTTTCACCACTTATCTTGTCTTTTGTACTCTTGTGCTGCGATGCCCCGACCATCGCGCCGCCCAATGCCATGGACAGTGACAATGCGGCACACAATGTCCCCTTTAAAAATCTTTTTACCATACTCTTTCTCCTTTATGATTATAAAAAGTTAATAGAAGCCTCTCATCGGTTATCAATCTTCTCCGGATACAGATCATGATTGGACAGTCGATTCCACGCAACTTCCTCCCACTTTGTTCCCGGTTTACCATAATTGCAGTACGGATCAATGGAAATACCGCCCCGCGGAGTAAATTTCCCCCAAACCTCAATATATTTCGGTTCCATCAAAGAAATAAGATCTTTCATAATAATATTTACACAATCCTCATGAAAATCTCCATGATTTCGGAAACTATATAAGTATAATTTTAGAGACTTACTCTCCACCATCCGTTCTGCCGGAACATATGAAATATAAATCGTCGCAAAATCCGGCTGTCCCGTCATAGGACAAAGACTCGTAAACTCCGGCGCATTAAATTTCACAAAATAATCATTTCCCTGATGCTTATTCTCAAACGTCTCCAGAACCTCCGGCGCATAGTCATCCGGATATTTGGTTCCCTGATTGCCCAGCAATGTAATTCCCTCTAATTCTTCATTTTTTCTGCCGCTCATGCCTTTCCTCCCGTCCAAACTCACTTATATTATACCTTATCGGACGAAGTCCGTCCAGTGCGAAGCACTATGCATTTACGCATGCCCTGCTTCTTTTTCCATCAATGTTTCATATTCTGAAATGGGCATCGGTTTTGCAAACCAATATCCCTGAATTTCATCACATCCTGCACTTCTTAAAAACTCTACCTGTTCTTGCGTTTCCACTCCTTCACATACAATACGATAGCCCAGTTCCCGAATCATATGAATCATCTGTTTTAAGAAACTGGTTCCCTTTTGACTGATGGTACAGCTGTTCATAAACCCTCGATCAATTTTAATGATATCAACCGGCAAATCTACAATGGTATTTAAAACAGAGTAGCCGCTTCCAAAATCATCCAATGCTATTTGAATGCCTTCTTTTTTTAGCTCCGAAAACATTTGCCGGATTGTTTCGTAATCCTTCACCAAAGCCGTTTCCGTCAATTCAATCTCAATAAACTTCGGATCAATCTCATATTTTTTCAGAACGGACAGATACTTCTGCACAGCTTTTGAATCTTTGGCATACAAACTGGATACATTGACAGAAATCGGAACCTGCTTTTTTCCTTTCTTTTTATTTTCAGCAAGAAATGCCGCAACCTGCTCAAAAATATAAAGATCCAAATCTAAAATCTGACCATGCTCTTCGTAAATCGAAATAAACGAGTTAGGAAACAGGAATTCCCCATCTTCTCTCTCCCATCGCACCAACGCCTCCGCTCCGGATACCGTCCCCTCGCTTAAAGAATACTTCGGCTGAAAATATACTTTAAACTGCTGCTGTTCGATGGCATGCTGCATATCATTGATAATTTTACTCTCTAAATGCTGTTGATCTCTCATTTCATCATTGTAGAATCGAATGGGAGACTTTTCATTGTTTTTAATCTGCCGTCTGGCATAATTTGCTGCATCCATTGCAAAGGATGCACTGGTACATTCCGAGGTAATATAAAAAATTCCGGCACGAACTCGCAGCGAAGCCTGCGGAAATTTCCCCTGATATTTTTCCGTAAATTTTAAAATCGCTTCTTTGATTCCTATATTCTCATACTCCACTTCTTCCGGAGAATACCTGGTCGGTTTCAACAGTAAAAACTGATCTGCCACCACTCTTGTAAAGTAAACCTCCGGCTGTCCCTCAACACTTCGTATGATATGATTACAAAATTCTTTTAAAACCTGATCTCCGATCTCATAGCCATATCGGTAATTAAAATACTTAAAGTTCTGGAAATCCATGTATAGCATTACAAATTGAGACTCTTGATTTCCGACAATCATACGCTCCGCTTCCTCATGAAATCTGTGAAACGAGATCAGTCCGGTAAGCGGATCGTGCTCTAACTGAGAGAAGGTTCCCTGATAGACATGATTCATCATTTGATTTTTTGCTAAATGTGCGGAGATAATTTTCGTAACTTCCGAAAGCTGTTTTAACTTTTCCTTTGACCAATAGCGTTTTTTGTTACATACCACATAGGAAATGGCGCCAGTATACTGTCCCTCACAGTACATTGCCGCATAAACTACCGTTTTTGCTTCCCCCTGCATTAAAAGCCTTGCCGCCTGTTCTGAGTACATTCCCATCTGGTCATGCTGCAATACCGTTGTTCCGTATTCATCATAACTATGAAATAACGTAAGAAAATCTTCCTTCTGGAACGAATCGTTTGTTTTTAACACCTCAGGTGCTCTCGGAGATCTCCACTGGTAATTTTTCCCGACTTCTTTATCTTTGACATTGGTCTGCACAATGGTAATTCGGTCCAAATAAAATCTCGCGCCAATCACCTTCATTAAAAGCTCCACAGCCACTTCAAAACTGTGAGTTTTCTCGAAAATTTCAAATGCAGTGGATACGATATCATTGCGAAAGTATCTGGCGTCAATTTCCGAACCATGAATTCCTCTTTCACCTTCTGCCAGCTCAAACTTCTGAAGATTATCACAAAAAACATAGCAATTTCTTCCTTTTTCCTTTGCCTGATATAATGCCCAATCTGCATTCTCAAACAACTGATTGTACGTATACCCTGAAATATTCTGCGGAAGATAGCAAATCCCCACACTGCATGTCATCGTATAATCATTCTCAGGAAAGCGGGCGCTGCGAATTTTATCCATTAACTTTACAATCTTGCGAACCAGCTCAATGTTCGTAATCCTTGGAAAGAAAATAACGAACTCATCTCCACCTACGCGAAGAATGATTTCTTTTTGCCCCTGAAATTCTTCCTTCATAATCTGAGCAAGTTCCCTTAAGACCTGATCCCCAAACAGATGACCATACGTATCATTTACTGATTTAAAATAATCCACATCAAGAATCACCAATCCACAGGAATCATATGGATCTTTTGAACTCAGATATTTATCAATCAGACGGCTTCCTTCTCCATGGTGATACAAGGATGTTAATGCATCTCTCTTTGCCCGGTCTTTCAATAATTCTTCTTTTTGTCTCTGGAGGGTAACATCCCTTACACTTCCAATCAGAATGTTTCTTCCCCTCTCCGGCTCTTTCATTGGAATCAGTTCCACAATCTTTCTCCGAATGCTCCCGTCTTCTTCCTGCTCGTGAATTTCAATGGGTCCCTTTAAGTTTCCCTCATATAATTCTTTCGCTTTCTGCCGGTCCTGCGGACAAATCCTGCTTTTTGAGGAAATATATGATTTTATATAATCATGTACTCTGTCTAAAACCTGCAGATTATGATCATATACAATCAGCTCATCACACTCGATGTCGTACTCAAACACCGAGATTCCAATACTTTCTAAAACCGCTGCCAGCTTTTCTAATTTTCGCTCTTTTTTCTGCAGTTGCAACATGATTTACTCCTTCATGGGCTCTTCGCTTTTTATGTTCCTGTTCCTAAGTCTTTGTTATAGTTTAATATACAATGAAATCAAGAAAAATACAAGAAAATTCCCCTTTCTGCCTGATAGCTTTCATTGACTTTTTTGCGATATCGTTTATAATAAAAAACAGAAAGAAGCATTCATTCTGAAGCCAAGAATTTTCTGAAGCCAAGATTGATCTTATATATCTTTACCTGCCCTTATTGTGAGGGTTTCTTTGGGCAGATTTTATATTGGATGATTTGGCATATTCAGAATTCTGAATGTGCTTTTTTGTAATATAGGAGATTTCTGACTTTCCTATATTACAAAACGCTTTGTTTTGATAGTGATGAGCCAAGTCCGAGCTTGCCCGAGACCTTTGCGAACATTTACAATTCCGGAAGCTGCCTTCCGGCACTTCCGGTGATTGTTTGATCAGGAAACTGCCAATAGGAGAAAAGAATGGAAACCGAAACAAGAATTGCACTCATTGGAATTTTAATTGAAGAAGAACAATCTGTGCAGCCTGTGAATCAAATCTTACATGATTACAGAAAGCACATTGTCGGACGCATGGGGATTCCTTACCGTCAAAAAGATGTGAATATTATCTCTGTCGTTTTGGATGCCCCGGCAAATATCATCAGTACATTATCTGGAAAGCTCGGAATGATTCCGGGAATTACAGTCAAATCTATGTTTACAAAGAAAAAATAAAGGAGAGTCCTATGTATCAACCAGAATCCAGCATTGCAGAGGAGTTTATCGACGATCAGGAAATCAAAGATACTCTTGCGTATGCAGATGCCAATAAAGACAACCAAAAATTAATTTTAGAAATTATTGAAAAAGCAAAGAATTTAAAAGGTCTTTCCCACAGGGAAGCCTCCGTGCTGCTTGCCTGTGAGGATCCGGATCTCATGCAGCAAGTTTTTGATCTTGCGATGAAAATTAAAGAAAAGTTTTACGGCAACCGCATTGTCATGTTTGCCCCTCTTTACCTTGCCAACTATTGCGTCAACGGATGTACTTACTGTCCATACCATTATAAGAATCAGCATATTCGACGAAAAAAATTAACTCAGGATGAAATAAAAAAAGAAGTCATTGCTTTACAGGATATGGGGCACAAGCGACTGGCTCTGGAAACCGGAGAAGACCCTGTCAATATTCCAATCGAATATGTACTGGAAAGCATTAAAACCATTTACAGCATTAAACATAAAAACGGAGCAATTCGCCGTGTCAACGTGAATATTGCCGCAACAACCGTAGAAAACTATAAGAAGCTAAAGGATGTAGGAATCGGAACTTATATTCTCTTTCAGGAAACATATCATAAAGACAATTACGAAATTCTCCATCCGACAGGACCCAAGCACGATTATGCATATCACACGGAAGCTATGGACCGCGCGATGACTGCGGGAATTGACGATGTAGGAATCGGTGTATTATTCGGTCTTGATCTGTACCGCTATGATTTTGCCGGTCTTTTGATGCACGCAGAACATCTGGAAGCAAAATTCGGAGTCGGACCTCACACCATCAGTGTTCCGAGAATCCGTCCTGCAGACGACATTAACCCGGAAGATTTTGAGAATGCCATCAATGATGATGTTTTTGAAAAGATTGTCGCTATTTTGCGCATTGCGGTTCCTTACACCGGAATCATTGTTTCCACCCGCGAGACACAGGAATCCAGAGAACGAGTTTTAAAAGTCGGAGTCTCACAGATCAGCGGAGCTTCTTCCACCAGTGTCGGCGGCTACGCCGAAAAAGAAAAACCGGAAGATAATTCTGCTCAATTTGAAAAAAATGACGAACGTACTCTGGATGAAATTATCGGATGGCTCATGGATCTGGGGCATATCCCGAGTTTCTGTACTGCCTGCTATCGGGAGGGACGAACGGGAGATCGTTTTATGAGTCTTGTAAAATCCGGGCAGATTGCCAACTGCTGCGCCCCAAATGCCTTGATGACATTAAAAGAATATCTGGAGGATTATGCCTCTGATGAAGTAAAAGAAAAAGGAGAACGGTTAATTCAAGAGGCACTTCAAAAGATTCCAAATCCTGTTGTCAAAGAAAAGGCAAAACAATATATTGAAAATATTCACGAAGGAAAACGTGATTTCAGATTCTAGGAGAAACTATGTTTGAACAGTTAAAACACCACAGACCAGCACGGATCCAACAGGAAAAAGAACGGGTGTCCGCGGTTCTGGTTCCTCTGATTTCAAAAAGCGACGGATACCATATTCTATTTGAGGTTCGTTCCCCTAAATTAAACCATCAGCCCGGTGAAATTTGTTTCCCCGGCGGTCGCATGGAGCCCGGGGAAACCTCTCTGGAAACAGCCGTTCGCGAAACAAAAGAAGAACTTCTCCTGGAGGATCGTCATGTAACGGTTTATGGTCCGATGGATTATTTCCTCTCACCTGCAGGTCTTCGGGTAGAACCCTTTCTTGGAGAACTCTCTGATTATCAGGGACAATATAGTCCTGACGAAGTATCGTCGGTCTTTACAGTTCCTCTGAATTTTTTTCTGGAAACTCCACCGGAGCTCTATTATAACTCCATTGATTTTCGCCCCGGGGAGGTTTTTCCATATAAGGATATTCCCGGAGGGAAAAATTATCCTTGGGCAAAAGGAACGTATGAAGTTGCATTTTATCGCTATCAAACGTATATTATCTGGGGAATGACTGCCAAGCTTTTATACCATAATTTAAAATATATAAAACCCGTTTCGGAAAAAAACGGTCAAGAATGACAAAACATTCTTGACCGTTTTTTTAGTTCTGAAAAGCATTGAGCACATTCGGCACCATCTGTTTTTTTCTGGACATAACGCCCGGAAGAACCGCAACTTTCCCATCGGATTCTACCTCAAACGCGCGCTCAATAATATCCTGACTTCCGTCTCCGCACATCAGAAGATGTGTGGTCTCCTCTAAAATATTCGTCAGCATAAAGAATACCATCTCCAGTCCCTGTTCTTCTCTTACGGAATCCATATAAGCAAGAATCGGTTCTTTGATGGCATCCAATTCTCCCTGATCCATGGAAGTAATCTGTCCCACACCAAAGTCGATGGTATCTGCATTAAATTTCTTGTAATCCTGATAGAATATCTCATTTGGTGTCTTTCCGCTTAAATCGCTTCCGGCACGGAACATTGCTTTGGCATGTTCCTCCACGTCAATTCCTGCAATCTGCGCAAGCTCTCTTGCCGTCTGTTCATCGATCGGAGTACAGGTTGGAGAACGGAACATTAAAGTATCTGATAAAATCGCAGAACACATCAGCCCTGCCATCTCTCTGGTAATCTCAATTCCCTGTTCACGGTACATCTGCGCAACAATCGTTCCGGTACATCCAACCGGCTGATTTCTAAAATATACCGGTGATACCGTCTCAAGGCTTCCGATTCTATGATGGTCAATGATTTCTAAAATCTCACATTCTTCCAGACCTTCCACAGCCTGCGATAATTCATTGTGATCCACGAGAATCATCTGTTTTTTATCAAATTCCAGCAAACGACGTCTGGATACAAAGCCCAGAAATTCGTGATCGCAATTTAACACCGGGAAATAACGGAAACGCTTTTTCGTCATCTCTTCTTTCACATCATCAATGTAATCATTAATGTTAAAGGAGACAATGGTATCTGTCGCCATCACATGGGAAACCGGAATAGACTGGCAGATCAAACGGCTTGCTGTAAATGTATCATACGGCGTTGTAATAATGCGGCAATTTTTTTCTTTGGCAAGCTTTAAAACTTCTTCATTTACTGCGGTATCCATACAGACAACCATACACTGAACCCCGGTTTTAATAGCCCCCAGCTGTGCTTTTCTCCGGTTTGCCACAATCACAATATCCTTCGCTGTAACAAACTCTTCCATGGTATCCACACTTGCCGCAGATACTGTGAGCTTGCCTTCACTGATGATTCCTTCCTCATCTCCGGTCTGTAAGGTGCCATCCAGAGTCTGAATCACATTTTTATACGGCGTTTTTGCCTTGGCAAGTATTTCGTTATCATAAACATCCATGGTAGCATTCATGATATCGCTGATCGCAACCAGACCGATCATCTTCTTTCCTTCCAACACAGGGAGAGACACTATTTTTTGTTTCTGCATCATATCACGGGCAGCTTTCAAAGAATCGTCTTTAGAAACTCCCGCAATGGCATTCAGATTCAGATCTGTAAGCCTCGGTCTTACATCGCTGACATAGATTGGCTCCTCTACACCAAAAGTATCCAGCACATATCTCGTCTCGCCGTTTACATTTCCGGCGCGGTATGCCTGATACCCTCCTCCTTCTGCCTCATTTTTCAGATTTGCGTAAGCCAGTGCAGAACAAATAGAATCTGTATCTGGATTACGATGTCCAATTACGTATACTGTTTTCATGATTCCTCCTTTTTTCTTGGCAGCCTTATGGTGAATGTCGTATACTCATTCCGGCTGGCTGCTTCAATCGTTCCACTATGAAGCTCAATAATCTCTCTGGCAATGGCAAGTCCAAGTCCTGCTCCGCCGGTCTCAGAAGATCGCGCCTCATCTAATCTGTAAAATTTTTCAAATAAACTGTTCAGCTGATGCTCCGGAATGGTCTTTCCTTGATTGCGAACGGAAATTTTTGCGTTGCTGCCTTCGATCACACCGTAAACCTCCACCAGCGAATTGTGATAGCAGTAAGAAACTGCATTCCGCAAAAGATTCTCAAACACACGGGCAAGCCGATCCGGATCACCGCAAATTAAAATTTTATCATCTACCTCAATCTTCCACTGAAGCCCTTTGCTTTTAAACACCGGCGCAAAGGAATCCATCACCTGCTCCAGCAGAACATAGAGGTAAAATTCTTTTTTATCCAATGTAATATTCTGAAGATTATATCTGGTAATCTCAAAAAATTCATTGATCAATTTCCCCAGGCGCTTTGCCTTCTCCAACGAAATACCTGTATATTTTGCCCGCTGCTTCGCCGATAATTCCGGACTTTCATGCAGCAGACTCAAATATGCAATAATCGATGTCAGCGGGGTCTTTAAGTCATGAGCAAGATATACAATCAAATCATTTTTGCGCTGTTCGCTTTCTTCTGCAATCCTGCGCTGTTCCTTGAGCGTCCCTTTGATCTCATTCAACTTATTTTCCAGCGGAGTCAGCTCCTGCGGCAAGGAAATCTTATCCTTCGATTCATTTAAAATCATCTGAATTCCCGATTCCACCTGTCTTAAATATGTGGTGAACTTTGACATTCCAAGATAAAAACTAAGCAAAAAAAGTCCGAAAAAACCTATCCCGACAATCAATGACTTATTTTGCCAAAAAATAAGACGATATAACCGAATCGCTTCCACTTCATCCATGCCGATTCTCTCAAATATATAGACGATGGTTTTCGCAAAAGGATCCTGCAAAACGCCATCCACAAAGATATCTAAAATGAAGTATCCGATCAAGCCGACAATAATACTGATCCCCAGAGTCTGTATCATAATTCTTATCTTTAGACTTCGATATTTACTCCTCAACTTTGTATCCAACTCCCCAAACAGTCTTAATTAATTCCTTATGCCCCATGACCTCTCCGAGCTTTTCTCTCAGATGCCGGATATGGACCATAACCGTATTATTATTGTTCTTAAAATACTTTTCCTTCCATACCTGTTCAAAAAGATTTTCCGAACTGATTACTTTTCCCCGGTTCTTTGTCAAAATCCAGAGAATGGAAAATTCCAACGGGGTCAGCGTTACTTCTTCTTCCCCATACAGGCATTGATGGGTTGCCCGATTCAAAATCAGCCCGCTGATCTCCTGTGTATCCTCCTGACTGCTGCCCGTTCCGTCATTGTATCTTATAAAACGGCGAAGCTGCGCTTTGACCCTTGCCATCAGCTCCAACGGTTCAAACGGTTTTTCAATATAGTCATCTGCCCCCAGTGTTAATCCATTAATCTTATCCATGGATGACACCTTTGCCGTAAGCATAATCACCGGAAACGTATATTGAAGACGAATTTGCTTTAAAATCTCAAATCCATCAATATCCGGAAGCATCACATCCAAAATGGCCAAATCAATACTTTCGTGTTCCACACAGGCGAGAGCATCGGTTCCATTATAAAACTTAAACACATTATAATTTTCATTTTTAAGATATAATTCAATGAAATCTGCAATTTCTTTTTCATCGTCAACTACTAACACTGTTGATTGCTTCATCTCTTCCTCCTTAGCGTTTTCCTCCGTCAATCACCAAAAACCGGGGTTCCCGCTTTTGCTGCAATTCTTTTCTTGTGTATCCCTTTTGCCCGAACACAGGCACAGTATCATAAATTCTGCGAATCAGTTGATTCCATTCCTTTTGCTCCGCTGTGGAATCTTCCGCAAGAAATTTTGTATATTCCAGAATAATATCCAAATAAGATATTCCATTTTGTATCATCAGCACAATGGATTTTACAATCATCATTGCCTGATATTTATCGTCTTCCATCTTTTCCTGAATAAATGTAAACAATTCCGGAATCCCTTCCCAGCGAATGACCCCGTTGCTCACTGCAAGTTCCTCATATTCCTCCTGCGTCAGCTCCTTCAAAGGCAGGTCTGCATTCTGATTCCACTGGTCGAACACTCTGTTTCGATCCATAACCTCACGGCTCGCCATAAACAAACGCATATCCTGCTGACTTCTGAGAAGAACTCCCGCTCTCCAAAAGATCATAGGGAGCATCAAAAATTCTTCCATCTCCTGATACCGGACTTCATCCTCCGTCACCTTTTTAAAAATAGTATAACAAGCATATACGTCAAGAATTCCATATAGAAACAACATTCCGAACATAATCCGTTCCCATCTGGTATACTTTTCCATCATCGGTTTAAGTCTGCGACTTTTCAGCACAAAGAAAAATAAATCCTTTGCCTCCATATTTACCATCAGAGCATCGTCTTCTAAAGACAAAAATCCAAGATAATGGAGCTGCTGAAGCTCCCCCGGATGTAATTCTGCCGCAAACGTTTCACCTTCCATGCCCCACAGCTGAACCAATAAGCAAATCGCATCCTGCTGCACCATCTTTGCAATCAATTCCGGCATATCCACAAGCTTTTGAGCTATTTTTACCGCCATCTGCACCGGCTCGTCTTCATCCTCAAAGTCCAAAAACAGGCGCTCGCACATTACCATAAGATTCCTGGTCTGGTTGGTTGCCAATTCGTCTATATAGTTTCGATCTGAAACCAGTATCTTTGCCACTGCCGTCACCTCTTTTCCACAGGACTTTATAAACTTCTATTTTTATTATACCTTATCGGACGAAGTCCGTCCAGCCGCAAGGCTATGAATTCACGCATGCCCTGCGGGTATACCTTATCGGACGAAGTCCGCCCAACCGCAAGGCTGTGAATTCACGCATGCCCTGCTTCTGACTTTCCTGGATTGCAAAATAACTCTCGGATTGCCCCAATTCGTTCTTTTGTCATACGATATCCCATATCGTAAGTACTCTTTAACACATCAATATCTTTTTCCAGACTGTCAATCGGATACTCCGGGCGCAAAATCACAGCTTTCCCTTCCCGCTCCAGGCGCTCACAAAATGACACCGTATAATTATAATTTCTATGACGCATGCAAATCCTCTCAGATAATCTCGGATATTTCCTGCGAAATGCAATGGCAGCCGCCCGGTTGCTGGTACTTAATTTCTTTTGATAGCCTTTGGGCTGTGTCAAAACAATCAAATGTTTCTCATAGCCGTCTCTCATCGCTTTGCGAACCGGAATCGGGTCAGAAACACCTCCGTCAAAGTAAGGAATTCCATCCATATAGATCGGCGGAAAAATCAGCGGGAGCGCACAGGTTGCACGAAGCATGGTACATTTTTTATCCAGTCTGCGCCCGTTCTTATATTCAATCTGTCCTGTATATCCATTGGTCACACCTACCAGAATCTTTCCTTTATATTGATAAAAGGTATCCCAATCAAACGGATACAACTTATTGGGCATAATATTGTAGACAAAGTCCAGTCCAAACAGGCTCTTCTCCCTCCAAAGATTCCTTTTTCCAATGTATCTCGGATCATTCCGATGATTCATTAACATCTGAAGATTCCGTCCCTTTTGTTTGGATACGTAAGAAAATCCATCGCAGATTCCAGCTGATACACCGATCACATACGGAAACATTAAATCTTCCTCTAATAAAGCATCTAAAACACCTGCGCTGAAAATCGGCCGGAAGGTTCCTCCCTCTAAAATTAAACTTGGCATTCTCTTCTTCTCCTTCAGTTTTCCCTTGAAATCTTATTATATCACGTTTTTAGCATTTAAAATACCATTTCTGTCTTATTTAGTTGCGAATGTGGATTTTCAATGCTACAATGTTAGGGTAACTAAAATGGGAGCTGAAAAGGTAATATCCTTAGCTGAGAGGAAGCGAAGACTTCGACCATGGACCTGATGCGGGTAATGCCGCCGTAGGGATTTGGATGCTTTGAATTATTGAAGAGTCTCCCAAAATTTCTATTTTTGGAGGTTAAAATTATGACTTACACAACACAGATGAACGCAGCACGACAGGGAATCGTCACAAAAGAAATGGAAGCTGTGGCTTCCTATGAGGGAATGGATCCACAAGAACTTATGAAAGAAGTTGCCGCGGGAACCATTGTGATCCCTGCCAACAAAAATCACACCTGTCTGAAACCTTTTGGAATCGGGAACTCTTTAAAAACAAAGATTAATGTGAATCTTGGAACATCCAGAGATTGTCTGGACCTGGATGTAGAGATGGAAAAAGTAAAGAGTGCTGTCAACATGGGCGCCGAAGCCATTATGGACCTGTCTTCTTTCGGAGATACCCATACCTTTCGAAAAAAACTGGTGCGGGAATGCCCTGCCATTCTCGGTACGGTTCCGATTTATGATGCCATTGTATATTATAATAAAGCGTTAAAATCTATTACATCCAGAGAATGGATTGACGTCTTCCGCATGCATGCAGAGGACGGTGTGGATTTTATGACCATCCACTGCGGTATAAACCGCAATACTGCCGATCGTTTCAAAGCAATGAAACGTAAAATGAACATTGTATCTCGCGGCGGATCTTTAATTTTTGCGTGGATGGAAGCAACCGGAAATGAAAATCCGTTCTTTGAATACTATGATGAAATTCTTGATATTTGCAATGAATATGACGTTACTTTAAGCCTTGGAGATGCCTGCCGTCCGGGATGCCTTGCCGATGCCAGTGATATTTCACAGATTGAAGAACTTGTCACCTTAGGCGAACTGACTGCCCGTGCATGGAAACGCGACGTACAGGTTATGATTGAAGGACCGGGACATATGCCGATGGATCAAATTCAGGCAAATATGAAGATTCAGCAAACCATCTGCCATGGCGCTCCATTTTATGTTCTGGGACCGATTGTCACGGATGTCGCTCCAGGATATGATCACATTACATCTGCCATCGGAGGCGCAATTGCCGCTGCTTCCGGAGCAAGCTTTTTATGCTATGTAACCCCTGCCGAGCATCTCCGTCTCCCGAATGTGGAGGATGTGAAAGAAGGGATTATGGCTTCTAAAATTGCTGCCCATGCCGCAGATATTGCCAAAGGCATCAAGGGTGCAATTGACTGGGACAACCAAATGGCTGAGGCAAGACAAAAACTTGACTGGAACAGGCAATTTGAGCTGGCTCTTGATCCGGAAAAAGCAAAACGCTATCGTGCAGAGTCAACGCCCGAACGAGAAGATACTTGTACGATGTGCGGAAAGATGTGCTCTGTCCGCAATATGAACGCCGTCCTTGCCGGAGAGGACGTCGACGTTATTTAAGAAAAAATATATGAAAGAAGGTAATCATTTATGTCACATGAGAGAAGCGGATTCTCAAGCCGCATTGGATTCGTTCTTGCGACCGCAGGATCCGCCGTAGGGCTTGGAAATATATGGAGATTTCCATACCTGGCAGCCAAATACGGCGGCGGAAGTTTTCTGTTAATTTACTTAATCTTAACTTTAACGTTTGGATTTACTTTGATGATCACAGAGGTCGCTCTGGGAAGAAAGGCGGGAACCAGCGCCTTGGAGGCATTCGGACATTTCCGTAAAAAATATGCTTTTATTGGTTTTCTGACGACTTTTATCCCTTTTATCATCTTCCCTTATTACTGCGTCATCGGAGGATGGGTTACCAAATATACTTTGGTATCTCTTCAGGGCAAAATTCACGCTGCGGCTTCGGATACATTTTTTACTGAATTTATCGGGAAGTCTGCAGAGCCTATGATATTTTTAACACTCTTCCTCCTTGTCACAACCGTGATTGTTGCTTTCGGAGTCAAAAGCGGAATTGAGCGCGTCAGTACTTTTATGATGCCAATTCTCATTGTACTGCTGATTGGAGTTTCTGTTTTCTGTATTACAAGACCCGGCGCTTTGGAAGGTGTCATTTATTATTTAAAACCAAACCTAAAGGATTTTGGACCTACAACTTTCCTTGCCGCTTTAGGACAGCTTTTTTATTCCATGTCCCTGGCCATGGGTATCATGATTACATTCGGTTCTTATATGCCGAAAAATTCAGATTTAGAAAAATCTGTCACTCAGGTGGAATGCTTTGATACAGGCGTTGCCTTTCTGGCAGGTCTGATGATCGTTCCTGCAGTCTTTGTATTTTCCAACGGAGACGCCTCTATGCTTGCCAAAGGACCATCGCTGATGTTTGTCATGCTTCCAAAAGTTTTTGACAGTATGGCATTCAGCAACGGCATCGGCGCTGTCTTCTTTATTCTTGTTTTATTTGCGGCGCTGACCTCCTCCATCTCTTTGCTGGAGACACTGGTAGCAGTCGTAACAGATCGTTTCCATATGAAACGAATTACCGCATGCATCTTACTATTTGTCATCGCGCTGCTTATGGCAGTACCGTCCTCCCTTGGATTCGGTGTTTGGGGACATATTAAGATTCTCGGATTTACTTTCCTGGATTTCTTCGATTTCCTGAGCAACAGTGTTTTAATGCCGATCGCAGCATTTTTAACCTGCATCTTTGCAGCTTATATTATAAAACCGCAAATGATTATCGACGAAGTAGAAAGCTCTGGAAAATTTCATCGAAAATCCCTGTTTTTAGTAATGATTCGATACATTGCCCCAATTTGTATTCTTGCAATTCTTGCATTCTCTATTCTGGAGGGAATGGGCTTCATTACTGTATAAAGGAATCCTTCCTTCAGGATTCTGCGCCTGTGGCGGAATCTGCCAAACGGTTTTTGCCTGCCACACAAAAAGGATGGCACAAAACGAAAATGTTTTGTGTCATCCTTTATTTTTACATCATTTTCTTTTGAAGGAACTGTTCAAATTCCTCTTCTTTCCCTTTTGAAAAACAACCCTTTTTTACTAACACTGCCTGATTTGGCATCATCACCAGCGCATAGATCTCAGGAAGACTGTAAATTTTCTTCAGGTTTCGATACTCATATGCTGCCTCTGCAGATCCCTGCTTCCATTGAATGCCATCTTCTGTAAAATCAATCACACATTCCGGCAGATCTCTGCCCTCAGACTCTTTCATCTGACGCTTCATAACCTTTAGAATCACAATATAATAACTGTAAATGAGCAGTCCCCCCAGAAAGCACAGAATAAACAAGAGACTTTCTGACCATGAACTTCCAATCCCCAGACTGACTGCAAGCGCCCCTGCGGAAACAATCATCAAAATTATTCCCAAAATTCTGGTAGATCTGCAAAACACATATTTGGCATATTGTTTCATGACTTTCAAATCTATATCATAGCAGTTCTGAAATCTGATTTCATCCTTCATTCCAACGGTACCAAATTCTTTAATGAAATATCCATAATCGGCGCTGAGTGGGTCAGAGCACCGCAGGATACATAATCCACGCCAATCTCCCGAATCGCCGCAAGCCGTTCTTTTGTGACATTTCCGGAGCATTCCGTCTCGGCTCTTCCGTCAATCATCTTCACGGCTTCTCTCATAGTTTCATCATCCATATTATCCAGCATGATAATATCTGCACCTGCCTCCAACGCCTCATTCACCATCGAGAGATTCTCCGTCTCCACCTCAATTTTCCGGACAAACGGTGCATATTCTCTTGCCATATAAACAGCCTGACGAATTCCGCCGGCTGCTCCGATATGATTGTCCTTTAACATCACACCATCGGATAAATTGTAACGATGGTTGTATCCGCCTCCCACAGTCACTGCATATTTTTCAAACGGCCGCATATTCGGCGTTGTTTTTCTGGTATCTAAAAGTTTTGTTCCAGAACCCTCCAGTTCTTTGGACAGCTGACGTGTCATCGTCGCAATACCGCTCATCCTCTGAAGATAATTCAATGCGACCCGCTCCCCGGACAGCAACGCGCGGATATCTCCGGTCAGCACTCCCATCAAATCGCCTTTTTTTACTTCATCCCCGTCTTTTAAATCAGTTTCAAAAACCACCTGATCGTCCAAAAGCTGAAACACTCTCTGAAAAACTTCCAGACCGCAGATGACGCCATCTTCTTTGCAGATGAGATCCACTTTTCCTTGTTTGGACTCCGGCATCACGGCATTGGTACTTACATCTTCTCCGGTAATATCCTCTTTCAGTGCATTCATCAAGTACTCATCGACATTAATTCTCATCGTTACACCATTGATCATAAAAACTCCTGTCCTTTCTTTTAATTTCATCCAGAACTAACTTACGATTTTCTTCCTTTACCTTCTCCTGATCTCTGTCGTAGTCTCCCAGATCTGGAGAGATCCACTGAAAAGGTTCCGGATGAGCTTGGATATCCTTTGCCGCCGCCTTCGCGAACACCAACGCTTCCAGCAAAGAATTGCTTGCCAGACGATTCTTTCCGTGAACCCCATTACAGCTTGTCTCTCCTACTGCATAGAGATGATCCATAGACGTTTTGCTGTCAAGATTCACTTTAATTCCACCCATAAAATAGTGCTGAGCAGGCGTGACCGGAATCGGCTCTCTTGTCATATCATAACCTTCCTCTAAACACTGCTTATAAATATTCGGAAATCGCTGTTTCACTCTCTCTCCATCTAAATGCGTCACCGAAAGATATACATGATCGTCTCCGTCTTTCTCCATCTGCCGGCGAATTGCTGCTGTTACAACGTCTCTCGGTTTTAACTCATCGGTAAAACGATTCCCGGTTTTATCCAAAAGATACGCCCCTTCTCCACGAACCGATTCTGAGATCAGAAATCTTCTCCCGGGTTTCCTGGAATAAAAGGTCGTGGGGTGAATTTGTATATAATTTATATTTTCCAATCGAATCCCATGACGCAGACAGATTGCCAGACTGTCTGCTGTGAGATGCGGAAAGTTCGTTGAGTTTTTAAACAGTCCTCCCAATCCCCCTGTGGCAAGAACTGTATTGGAAGCCTGAATTGCATTGATGTCGCCCTGCTTGTCCTGATAAACAATTCCTTTACAGACTCCGTCTTTCTCAAGGATATCAATCATCGCACAATGCGTCATAATTTGGATATTGCCGCGCCGCTTCACCTTTTCATATAAATGGCTGGTAATTTCCCGCCCCGTCATATCTTCATGGTGCAAAATCCGAAACGTAGAATGTCCGCCTTCTCTTGTAAACTCAATTTCTCCGTCTTTCAGATCAAACTGCACGCCGTAATCTTTTAAATCCTGTATAATTTCCGGTGATTCCAGAATCATTTTTTTCACAGCATCTTTATCATTCTCATAATGACCGGCCTTCATCGTATCTTCAAAATACGCCTCATAATCCTGCTCATTCTTCAGCGCCGAAATACCGCCCTGTGCCAAAAACGAGTCACTGTCCTCCACCTCTTTTTTTGTAATCATAATAACTTTGTAATCCTGCGGAAGAAATAGGGCATGGAATAATCCGGCTGCACCGGTTCCCACAATGACTACATCTGCTGATTTCATAATCTCTTTGTCCCTTTCTTAGGCCTTCTATTCCTTTTTATCCCGCGATGCGAAGCATCTCATCCAATGCTTTTTTCGCATTCAGGCGCAGTTCTTCCGGAAGTTCTACCTGATTTTTTAAATCTCTTAGTGTATCGCGTACATTTTCCAAAGTAATTCTTTTCATATTCGGACAAAATTGACGATGTCCTACTGAATAAAAAATTTTATCCGGATTCTTTTGTTTTAATTCATAAAGAACCCCCATCTCTGTACAAATAATAAATACCTTATTCTTTGACGCAGTCGCATAGTCAATAATCCCGGACGTACTGCCCACATAATCCGCCAATGCCACCACATCCGGAGTACATTCCGGATGTACCAGAATTTCTGCTTCTTTATGTACTTCTTTTGCCTTCAAAACATTTTCTTTTGTAATACTCTTATGTACATGGCAGAATCCGTCATTATAAATAAAATTCTTTTCTGGAAGCTGGCTTCCCACATATCTTCCGAGATTCTCATCCGGCACAAAGAAAATGTTCTTCTGCGGCAGCGCTTTCACAACCTTTAATGCATTGGATGATGTCACACAGACATCGGAATGAGCTTTAATTTCCGCTGTGGAATTAATGTAACAAACCACTGCCAGATCCTCATATTCCTTTCGGACCGCTTCAATTTTCTCAACGTCTACCATATGTGCCATCGGACAGTCTGCCTTCTGATCCGGCATAATCACTGTTCGGTCAGGATTTAAAATTTTAGCGCTCTCCCCCATAAAGTTTACTCCTGCAAAGCAAATTACATCTTTCGACTCCTTCAGGGCAATCTTTGCCAGATAATAGGAATCACCTACATAATCGGCAATCGCCTGAACTTCATCATCTACATAATAATGGGCAAGCAGCACCGCATTTTTCTCGTTTTTTAGTTGCTCAATTTCTTTCTTTAAATTTTCCATCTTTCTCTCCTTGCTATTAATGTTTAATATACCACTTCAACCACTTTGATTCAAGTATTTATGCGGTTTTTTCCATGGTTTCCGAATCAGTTGTGCCCTGTGGAAATGATCAGAGACAGAGATACACAAGAACGCCCCGATCAATGTGTCTGATTTTCATTGATCGGGACGTTTTTCACAACTAGATATTTTTTTTACAAAATTCAATCAGCTCCGAAGCCGATAAATCTTCGTCTTCTCCCTCGATTGTAAACATTACTTCCGCTCCCTGATAAGCCCTCAGGGTTAACAGCTCCATCACATTCTTCGCATTGACTGTTTTTCCCTTATAAGAAACATCGATTCTGCTCTGATACATGGAGGCTTTCTGTGCCAGGATCATGGCCGGCCGCGCGTGAAGTCCTACCGACGCCCGGACAATATATTGAAATTGTCTCACCTGATTTCCCTCCTTTACTCCTCAGATTCTGTTTTGAGCCGGTCAAGTTCTTCCTTAATTTTCTGTGCAAACTGGTAGGACTGACGAAATGCATAGCTCTTGATCCGCACTGGATTGGCAATTAAAACAATCTCCGCCGGTTTCGACTTTCCCCGGACTCCAATCACAACTTTTAAGCTCTGTACCGTGCCTTCCTGCCGCTTCTTCACTTTTTCCTCCAGCTCCTCCAACGACTGTTTTGGACGTACCGCAATCTCACAGGATTCTATCGCATCCACCCCATAGAATTCCGGGAGAGCCGCTTCTTTTTTTATCATTCGATTATTGGGGAGACAGATTTTTTTCTGTGTCTCATCGACTAATAAAAAATTCCCGATCTTTCCGGTAATCTGGAATTCTTCTTCCTGCGTCTCTTCATATGCCTGACAAAGCTTTACAATTTCCGGAAGACTCTTTTTTACAATGGTTTCTGTAAAGTGCCCGCTGGCCTTTTTATAACACTCCTTACAAATATATCCATCTGCGTAGCGAAATTTATGAAACATTCCCAAGGTTTTTTTACATACATCACAAGTCTTCATTGTTCTTCCTCCCGGTATATACACTGAAGCGCCTCATACACCTTTAAATATTTTTTATATTTTTTTGCATATAAATGTACATTGTACTTTCTTGGCGCAAAAACTTCTTTAACAGAAACGGTATGCTGAATCATTTCTCCCATTGATTGTTGATTTTCACAAGCCGCTGCCAAAGCTATGCCATATCCGGCTCCTGATCCACTCTGAAGCTGGCAGACTTCGGTATCTAATACATCGGCAAGGATTTGCATCCAAACCTTATTTTGTGATCCGCCTCCGGTTACTCTAAGCTTTGTCAAGTCCTCTTTAGGAATCCGCATCACTTCCACAAGCTGTTTCACCGCAAAGGCAATTCCCTCCATCACTGCGACAGTCATATCCTTTCTTGTAACATCGGTTCCGATTCCCAAAAAAGCTCCTCGCAGCTTTGGATTTTGATAAATGGTCTTATCACCAACCAGATGGGGATAAAAAATCAGACTGCTTTCTCCCAGATGAGACAGCTCCGTTTCTCCGGCCTCCGCTGAAAAATCAGCAACATTCAATATATGTTTTATCCACCATGCAAGACTGCTTCCTGTTGATTGTACCACACCCTGTACAAGAATAAAAATATCTTTTCCATCCATAGAAAACAAGATATTCTTCCCTTTCGATGAGAAATCCATCTTCCTTCTTGGATACATAAGAACCCCCGAGGTGCCCAGCGACAATACCGGTTCGTTTCCTGCAAAACACCCTGTAGAAATTGCCGCTGCCGGATTATCTCCGGTTCCGACTAAGACTCTGACACCCTCTCTCAAATGATATCGTTTTTGCCATTCCTCCGTTACATATCCTGCTGTTTCGCAGCTTCCATGAATCTCCGGATAAATTTCTTCCGGAAATCCAAGCAGATTTCGCATCTCTTCTGACCAGGCTCCCGTTTTTAAATCACACAAGGATGATGTGGATGCCTCACAGTAATCTGTCTGTATCTGTCCGGTCAGACGAAACACAAGATAATCCGGTCCGATTAAAAATTTATGTATTTTTTCAAAATGAGCCGGTTCATTTTCTTTCAGCCAGAAAAGATTCGCCGCCGGACTTCCGGTGGAAATAATATTGGAAATATAGGAAACTTCCTGACAGTTCCCAATTTGCTGCTTTAATGCCGGAATCATATCTGCTGTTCTCGTATCGTTCCACATCAGCGCAGGGCGAACATACTTCCCATTTTGATTTAAAACAACCAGAGTGTGCATTTGGCCGGTCACCCCGATGGCTTCTACCATCTGTGGATCTATTTCTTTCAAAAGCTCTGTTAACGCCTGATCCAATCCGTTCATCCAAATTTCCGGGTCAATCTCTTTCCACCCGGACCTTGGTTCTTGTATTTCATATTCACTGCTTTTTTCACAAAAAAGTTCCCCTGTCTCCTGAATGCATGTTACTTTTACAGAAGAAGTTCCCATATCAATTCCAATATAGTATTTCATCGGCTATTCTCCAAATTTCAAAATCACTTTATAAGTATCTGATTTTGATGCGGCTGTAATTGCCTGATCAAAATCTTTATAATCATAAATCGCTTCTGTCAGAACCGTCGGATCAATCAGCCCTTTTCCAATCATTTGTACTGCCTGATGGAATGATGCAATGGTGGGACTGACTGCCCCTGTAATGGTTTTTTGATAGGAATGAACAGCCCCCATATCCACCGGCACCGGCTCATTTGGATGAATGGAGCTAAACATCACAGTTGTCCCGGTCGGCGCCGTCATTTCCACTGCCTGTCCTGCAATTGCGGGAATTGCCGTCGTATTAAACACAAACAAAGCGCCTCTTCCTTCTGTCAGATTTCTCACCGCTTTTACCGCATCCTCCTGAATCGGATCAATGACATCGTCACATCCAAGATGAAGGGCCTTCTCCCTGCGCTCTTTCAGCGGCTCGCTTAATATAACTCTCGCTCCTCTTTGCTTCAGCAGCATGACGTGCAAAAGCCCCATTATTCCGCCTCCGATGACAACCACATCATCTCCAAATTGAATGTCCGTACGGTTAATGCTGTTAATCACACAAGCCAGCGGCTCGGTAAACGCCATTTTCTCAAAAGAGGTATCCTTTGGATAAAGAAACAAATCTTCGGCTTTTGCCGCAACATATTCCCCAAATCCGCCATAGCCGGATAGTCCATCAGGATTTTGAAAAATTTTGCTTTTGGCATGTTCCTCACAAATATTTTCATCTCCGTGTTTGCAGAAAAAACATTCCTTACAGTCATCAATAATGTACTGTACCGCTTTCTGCCCCACATGAAAGCGCTCTTTGGAAACTCCGGCGCCTATCTTTTCAATGACACCTCCATACTCATGACCGCCGATTCTGGGATAGCTGTAGCTGCAGTCTCCGTTAAAATCCCTTACATCGTTGGTACAAATTCCAGATGCCCGAACTCTCAGCAAAACTTCATCTTCTCCAACCTGCGGCTGTTCTATTTCTTTTATTTCAAAATCTTTTGGCTGATTTAAAACAATTGCTTTCATAATTCCCACACTTCTTTCTTTTTTAGAAAGGGGAAGCTTCCTCGCCTCCCCTTTGTGTTCTACAGCTTAAGAATAAGCTAAAATTCCTGTAACGCCTCCCACGATTCCAATGACAATAATCAATCCGATAATCTTTAAAGAAGACCATCTCCGTTTGTTCATCAGATAGTAAACCAGCATGGTCACTGCCAAAGGAAGAAGACTCGGACAAACCTGATCTAAGAAATTTTCCTGAATACTGTAAGTTGTCGTAGAGCTTACGATTTTCAATCCGCACTCTGCTTTTACATAATTTACGACCAGACCGCCCATTACCATACATCCCATAATGGATGCGCCTTTGATCAGTTTGTTTAAGATTCCTTTCTCAAGGAAATCCATGATCGCTTCACTTCCGGCTTTATATCCAAACATAAAATTCCAGTAACTTAAGGCATAAGCAGCCGCTACAATGACAACGGCATAGAGAATTGCTCCCCAGACATTTCCGTCCCCGGAACGTGTCAGGTCAATACACACTGCCAAGAGAATCGGGATGACCACACCCTGCCAGATCGTATCTCCCATTCCTGCCAGAGGTCCCATAAGAGAGGTCTTTAAATTGGTAATAAATTCACCGGGTATTTCCTCTCCCATGGCTTTTTGTTCTTCCAGAGCCACTGCCATACCAAGAATACATGCTCCAAACTCAATATGCACATTAAAGAACTCGATTTCACGCTTCATAACTTCCTTGCGCTTCGCAGGATCTTCTTTATACAAAAATTGAATGATTGCAGAGAACATATGAGCAACTACCTGTCCCATCATTCTCTCATAGTTATAACATGTCTGCGGAAATGTCTCCCAAATGAGCCAGGCTTTGATTAAGGCGGCTTTCGGGATTAAACTTTTCTTCTTTTCTTCCATCTTAATCGTCCTCCTCGTCATCTTCATCATCATAACCTGCACCTGCTGCTGCCGGTTTTGCTGCAGAAGTTGCCTGAACATATACAATCGCCACCAAAAGCGCTATAATCCCTAACGTCAGCAACGGCAATTTTGAATACACTGCCAGCAAAAATCCCGCAAACAGAAACACTCTGGACTCTCCTTTAAAGATATACTGCAGCGTAATCGCAATTCCAAGCGCCGGCATTAAACCACCGATAATCTGGAAGACAGTCAGTACCTTACCACTTAACATATTTAAGATTCCCTGAATATAGTTTGATCCAAAATACGCTGCCAGCGCACAAGGAATTGCGGTCATGCAAAAGCACATAATCTGCGGAAGCAATACATTTGCAATCCATATCTTATTGTACTGTTCTTTCTCAATATATTTATCTGCAACGTGAACAAAGAAACAGTCAAAGGTCATACGTCCTGCCCATACCAGAGTTCCGAGAATACCAATCGGAACTGCAAGCGCCAAAGCAGTATCGGTATCCAGTCCTCCGACGATGGCATAAGCTGTTCCCAGCACACCTGCCAGGCCCATATCTGCCGGCATACTTCCTCCGGCTGACATAAATCCAAGATACACAAGGTTAATTGTTGCGCCAATCACTGCTCCCTGTACCAGATGTCCCAGAATTAAACCAGTAATCATTCCGCATACCAACGGTCTTTGCAGTGACCAAAGTCCTACAAACGGCAGGTTTCCAACGGCAAGCCAGTAAACGACTCCACATAGAATTGCCTGTACAATGGTCATTTCCATATAAATCTCCTCCTTTTATTTGTCCAAGTATCCATCCACTTCAATTACCTGTTGTTCCGGTACCAGCTGATAATAGACATGAACATTTTTTTCTCTTAAGTTTTTAATTGCTGTAATCTCATCTGGAGAACAAGCGACATTTTTGATAAACGGCGTTCTCTCTCCTCGAAGTCCCATCCCCCCCAAATTGACATCATTTAATTTCAACCCGAGGTCTGCCATTTTATCATAAGTGATTGGAGTTTTTGTAAGAATCATAACTCTCTCGTTGGGATCTTTGGAATCCCTCTGAAGAATATCCGCCCCTTTTTCTGTTCCGTATACATTGACTTTTACTCCGTTGGGAGCCAGTGCCTTGATAACACGTTTATTAAACTTATCTGCCGCCACCTCATCATCCACCACAATGATTCGATTCACGTTAAGACTCGGCGTCCAAACAGAAACAACTTCCCCGTGAATTAAACGATCATCCACTCTTGCTAACACAACATTTTTCATTCTTCGTCCTCCTCTTCCTCTTCAAATAGCTGATTTACGTACTTCACTGTGTCCGGCGCTGCTTTAAGAATTTCCCGGCAAATTTCTTCTGCGCCTTTGTCCGCATATCGTCCCATCATAACTTCCACTGCCAATGGGATGTTAATTCCCGTAATATGATGAAACTGATGATTTCTCATTAAAGAGACGACTGCGTTAAACGGACTTCCATGGAATAAATCTGTTAGAAACAAGATTTCTTCCCCGTCCGGAGTCTGCTCTACTTCCTTTTCCAGCTGCTCTGTCAAGGCTGCAACCGTCTGCTCCGGAAATAAACCATATGCCACAAAATTCTCCTGCTCTCCTACCAGCATCTGCACACTATCTAAAAGCCCTTTGGAATAACTTCCGTGAGATACCGCGATGACCTTCATTACTCTTCCTCCTTTTTTCCATCTTTTGATCTGCCATCTTTGATGTGATTTCAGTATAGCATGGGTTCTGGGGATTTTTTCATAAACATTTGCACCATCAATGCCGCATTTTCCATCAGCTGATTGCATGATTCATTACGCAATTCTTTGTGCATTTTTTCTTTGAAAATTCAAATCCAATTGCGTAAAGAACACTGCAATAAATAAAACTTCCCAACGAGAAATTCTATATATAATGAAAGCAAGCTCAGTACGTACAGACAGCAGCAAATATCCAATCACTGATTATTATGAATAAAAAGGAGGAAACGGCTTACAGCAGCCGCAACAAAAAGAAATGAAAATTGTAAATGGATTTGATTTAATGAAATACGCACAAAAACATCATTATATGCTTCCTGCATTTAATACCACCAATCTGGAAATGACTTATGCGATTGCGAAGGGATTAAACAGAGCGTCCCTACCTGGTTATATTCAGATCTCCTCTAATAACCTGAGATTATCTGATCCGGAGGCCATCGTATATTTAACCCGAAAAGCTCTGGCAGACAGCGATGTACCGATCGGGCTCCATTTGGATCACGGAAAATCTTACGAGGATGTAAAAGCATGTGTCAATGCCGGCTTTACTTCCATTATGATTGATGCCTCACATCTTCCTTTTGAAGAAAACATCGAAGAGGTCAAAAGAGCTGTAGAATATTGCCATTTCTATAACGTTCCGGTGGAGGCAGAGCTTGGATGTCTTCAGGGAAAAGAAGAAGATATTGTAAATGAAGCCGACGCGAAAACGGATCCGGATATGGTAGCTGATTTCGTGGCGCAAACCGGTTGTGATCTCCTTGCCGTTGCCGTAGGAAATGTTCATGGTCTTGATATTGAGCCGAAAGTCGATCTTGCGTTGTTGGAAAAGATCTCCAAAATCTCTCCGGTTCCTCTGGTTATGCACGGAGGCTCCGGAATCCCGTTTGATACCATAAGAAAGGCAAAGGAATTTAACTTGTTAAAGGTAAACTACGGTTCCGATCTCAGAAAAGCTTTTATTTCCACTTTCGGAGAGGCTTATGAACAGAACCACAACGAGGTGAATGTCATTGGACTAAGTCTCCAGTCTATAAAAAATGTCAGTAATAAGGCGGTGGAACTGGTATCCATCATTAATGAATAATCCCTTTTAGATATTTTCTTATATGAAAAAACATCGATTCAGTTGAATTGAACCGATGTTTTTTTCATATTTTGGCTTATGTGCCCCGCTCTTATCTTTATATGGTTTCTGTCTTATGAATTCCAGCCTCCAGAGCTTCCTTCATCAAATTCATAAAATGATCGTAACTCGGATTCTCCAAAAGCTTTTCTACCAGCATTTTATCTGCGAAAATCTTAGATATATAATCCCACAGCTGAAATGCCTGGTTATTATTTTTTCCAATATGCATCAACATCACTAAATGGACTTCATTTTTTTCCTCGTCCCATACAACCGGCTGACTTGCTACGCAGACCGAGATAAAAGTATCAGATGAAACCGCATACATTGGATGAGGCACTGCAATCTGCTTACTAAAAAAAGTACTCCCAATCTCCTCCCTTTTAAAAACCTGTGAGTGCAGTCCCTCAATCTGAAAATAATCCGAAGATTTATCGCAGAGAGTCTTTAAAATCTTTTCTTTCGTAGACACTTTGACCTGATCAAACAACTCAGGATGAAAAATATCTAAAATATCCTCAATCTTTTTAAATCCATCCAAATTCAGTTTTATATTCATATAATCATGCTGATTCGGAAATGCATCCACATACATTGCCAGCCCTTTTTCAAAGAAATCCTCTTTTTCTGTCGTCAAAAAAATCTCATATTCATCCAGCGCCTCTTCTGTGACATCCATAGCGTTCATAAAATCTACGGCTTTTACCCGATCCGAAAACCAGCGCAGAAGCGTCTGTTTTAACAACAACGTCATACTGTTTTTGAGAGACGAGATCACCAAAATTTTCACCTTATCGGATCGCTGATTTAATTCCAAAAGACTGCTGTAAAAATGAACCGCCAAAAGGGCAACTTCATCTTCTGTGACCTTCTCTCCGTACTTCTGGGATAACAGAAATCCAAAGTACGCTCCGATATCATATCCAAGAGGAAAGGTCTCTCTAATATAATCCAGCATATCATTCTTCATCTGCATATTGTACTGAAGACGGATGCTCAAAGAAACACAATGAAGCGCCAGAGTAATTCTCAGGTTAATATTATCGGTAAAATCCATACCAAAATTTTTACGAATGGATTCCAGCGATTCTGAGATAAACTCATTCATTTCCGGCGTAATTGTCTCCGAATCTCTGTTGTTCCCCTGTCCCTTCAAGTATAATGCAAAATAAAGAATTTCTTCCTCTGTAATCTTAATAAAAAAACGCCGTCCGATCTTTTCAAAGACATCCTTTGCAATGACATACTCGCCGCCCAGCTGCGCCTCTGTAATGGAAAGCTCATTGGGCTGAATATAAAATCCGTCTCCTGCACGGCAAATGGAAATATTCAAAAACAAAATGGCATTGTTAAAATCGGTATCCATAATGTGAAATTTGTGCTCCACAAACTCTTCCGTCAGAATATTTTTAATTTTTGCCAGCTGGCGCTCATCAATGTAAGACATCCCTCGTTCATTTTTTATATGGGCAAGATATAGATCCTGCTCTGCAAGACAGCGCCGTTTATTGATTTCAAATCCGTCCACCATAACCTTATTACTGCCTTTCATTAGCTCCAGATGAAACCTGTCCAAAATTTCTTCTACTTTCCGAAGGTCATTCTGCAGCGTGGATTTGGACACAAAAAATTTCTCCTCCATCTCTGAAAGAGTCACAGCCCGGTGCCGGTTCAAAAGAAGCAGCAGGATTTTGCTGATGCGGCTGGTAGGGTAATTCAGCGAAACCGTTGTATATTGCTGATACAACGAATTTACAAAAGCTGAAAATTCGTCGGAATCTTTCACCTCAATACAACTTCCTTTGGAAGCCTTTGACACAATACACGCGCAGGATTCTTCCTCTAATTCCTGTTTGATCGCCTTCATATCTCCCTGAACCGTTCTTAAACTTACACTTAACTTATCCGCAAAATACGAAGCTGTTAGATATTCCTCCGTATGATTGCAAAATTCTAATAATATTTCAATTTGACGCTGATTTAACATTCTGACTCTCCTAAAAGATATCTTTTAATGCCGGATACAACTTCCGGAATTTCTGATATTTTTTTTCATATTTTAATACCAGTTCTGGGTCTGGGTCCACAGTATCCACAACATTTATCAGCTGCTTGGCCGCCTCCCGGACATTCCGATATGCCCCGCATCCCACTGCCGCCAGCATTGCGGCTCCATATCCTGGTCCTTCTTCACTCTCAATGACATCCACCTTTAAATTCATCACATTGGCAATAATTTTCTTCCAAAGAGGGCTCTTGGCTCCTCCTCCGCAAATTTTCGTCCGCTCGATATCAATTCCGAGACTTCTGGCAACCTCCAGCGAATCTCGAAGCCCAAAGGCAACGCCTTCCAGCACTGCCTGCGTCATATCTTTTCTTGTGGTATCCATGGTCATTCCCAAAAAGACAGCTCTTGCCTTTGGATCGTTATGCGGAGAACGCTCTCCCATCAGATACGGAAGATAGAATACATCATTTTCTCCCAGCCTTTCAATTCCTTCCTGCTCTTCTTGATACTCGGCGGTTTTTAAAATTTCCTCCATCCACCATTTATTGCAGGATGCCGCGCTGAGCATACAGCCCATCAAGTGATAGTATCCATCCGCATGATCAAAAGAGTGCAGAGCATTATTTTGATCCACACCGAAGGTTGTGCTGGAAATAAAAATTGTTCCAGAAGTTCCCAGAGAAATATTGCACATCCCCTCTCCAACCGTTCCGGTTCCCACTGCGGCAGCGGCATTATCTCCGGCTCCCGCAACTACTTTTACATTTTCTGATAATCCAAGTCTCTCTGCCATCTCAGCTCTGAGAGTTCCTACCACTTCATAACTCTCGTACAGCTTTGGAAGCTGAGCTTCCCTGATCCCGCAGATTTCCAGCATCTCCTTTGACCAGCATTTATGCTCCACATCCAATAAAAGCATCCCTGAGGCATCCGAATAATCTGTGCAAAAGCTTCCCGACATCTGATATGCAAGATAATCTTTGGGCAGCATAATCTTTGCTATTTTTGCAAAGTTTTCCGGTTCCTCTTTTTTCATCCACAAAATTTTAGGAGCTGTAAATCCCGCAAATGCAATGTTTGCCGTATATTTTGATAATTGTTCTTTTCCAATGTCTTCATTGAGGTATTTTGTCTGTTCCTGTGTTCGTCCGTCATTCCATAAAATTGCCGGACGGATCACCTGATCTTTTTCATCTAATACAACCAAACCATGCATTTGACCCCCAAAGCTGATCCCGGCAATCTGACTCTTATCGCAGTCCTTCGTCAGTTCCAAAATCCCTTCGATGGTTTGTGCAAGCCAATCCTCCGGTCTCTGCTCTGACCAGCCGGGATGAGGAAACTGTAATTCATATTCTTTTGATACAATCTTATATATTTTCCCTTTCTCATCCATTAATAATAGTTTTACAGCGGACGTCCCAAGGTCTGCTCCTATGAATAACATGCAAACTCTCCTTTCTGAAACTTAAGCCCACGGGTTTTCTGTCGGATAACGTACGCCTGCCGGCTGATTATAACCAATCTCATCCACAGGAACTCCGATATATTTGAATACTTCAAACAAACTTTTTCCAAAATTTCCAAAAGCAACCGCTCCATGATGAGGGAAATTTTTTTCGATTAATACATGCCGGTAGAATCTTCCCATCTCGGGAATTGCAAATACTCCAATAGCACCAAAGGATTTTGTTGCAACCGGAAGGACCTCTCCCTGTGCAATATAAGCCCTCAGTTTACAATCCGCAGTGCTTTGAAGCCGGAAGAATGTAATATCTCCCGGAATAATATCACCTTCTAATGTCCCCTGTGTACTCTCCTCCGGCAAGGTTCGTGTCATAATCAGCTGATTCTTCATCTCACAAAAAGACAGCTTGCTTTTCGCGGTATTTCCGCAATGAAATCCCATAAAAGTATCTCTGTGCCCATAGTCATAGACGCCACGGATGCTTTCCTCATACATATCGTCCGGCACAGTATTATTAATATCTAAAAGAGTAACTGTATCATCGCTGACCGCGGTTCCGATAAACTCACTGAGTGCTCCGTAGATATCCACCTCACAGGACACCACAATTCCCTGATCGGTCAGGCGGCTGTTTACATAGCAAGGAACAAATCCAAATTGTGTTTGGAATGCCGGCCAGCATTTTCCCGCCACAGCTACATATTTTCGATAGCCCTTATGCTCTTCGATCCAGTCCTTTAATGTAAGCTCATATTGAGCCAGCTTCGGCAAAATCTGAGGCTTTTTATTTCCTTCTCCAAGCTCTGATTCCATTTCCTCAACGATCTCAGGAATTCGCGGGTCTCCCTCATGCTTTTTAAATGCCTCAAATAAATCCAACTCGGAGTTCTCTTCAATCTCCACTCCCAAATGATATAATTGCTGAATCGGAGCATTGCATGCAAGAAAATTCAGCGGACGCGGTCCGAAACTGATAATTTTTAAATTCTGCAATCCAATGACAGCTCTTGCAATCGGAACAAAGTCATGAATCATATCGGCACATTCTGATGCAGTCCCTACCGGATTCTCCGGGATATAAGCTTTTACTCCGCGCAGCTTCAGATTGTAGCTTGCATTCAGCATACCACAGTATGCATCTCCTCTTCCATCTACCAAATCATTCTGTGTCTCTTCTGCCGCTGCCAGAAACATTTTCGGTCCTTTAAAATGTTTTGCCAGAAGAGTCTCCGCAATCTCCGGACCGAAATTCCCAAGATACACGGCCAGAGCATTACATCCTGCCTGCTGAATGTCCTCCAGCGCCTGCACCATATGAAGCTCACTTTCCACGATACAAACCGGACATTCGTAAATGTCTGTTTCATTATATTGGGTCCGATAGGCTTTGACCAGCGCCTTTCTGCGTTCCACCGACAAAGCCTCCGGAAAACAATCTCTGCTGACTGCAACTACTCCAATTTTCACCTCTGGAATATTATTCATATGAATCTCCTTCCTAAAAATCTGATACACTGTTTATGATTCTATTATACTGCTTTTCCCTTTTAAACTCCATTGCTTTTTCTGTACACTGGACGGACTTCGTCCGATCAGGTATACTATTATCAGAAGTTAAACATACGGAGGTATTATTTTTAAATGAAAAAACCAGCTTTAGTCATTCTTGCTGCCGGAATGGGCAGCCGCTACGGCGGCTTAAAACAAATGGATCCTATGGACCCTATGGGGCACGCGATTATTGATTATTCCATCTACGACGCAAAACGTGCAGGCTTTGGAAAGGTTATTTTCGTCATAAAAAAATCCATCGAAAAGGACTTTCGAGAAACTGTCGGCAGCCGGGTTCCTGATGATCTGGAAATATGCTACGCATTTCAGGAGATTGACAGCCTGCCTGATGGTTTTGTTCTGCCGGAAGGCCGTATCAAGCCCTGGGGAACTGCTCATGCTGTTCTTTGTGCAAAGTCGTTTATTCAAGAACCCTTTGCTGTCATTAACGCTGACGATTACTACGGCGTTCATGCCTTCCAAACTATGGCAGATTTTCTTACCAAACCATCCGCTGACCATCCTGCGGCTTTTGCTATGGTCGGATACCACCTCGGCAACACCGTCACTGAAAACGGCTCTGTATCCAGAGGAATCTGCGAAATTGATGACAAACAGCAGCTCATCTCCATTACGGAACGGACGCATATTGAAAAAAGAGGCGATCATGCAGAATATACAGAAGATAATGGAGCCTCATGGCACACGCTCTCCTTTGAGACCTTGGTTTCTATGAATTTCTTCGGATTCCAGCCAATGATTATGGATGCGTTAGAAGCAGGATTTCCTGAATTTTTAAGAACATCTTTGCCGGAAAATCCTTTAAAATGTGAATATTTTATTCCAAGTGCAGCCAGCGATCTGGTGCATCAGGGCAAAGCTGCCATGAAAGTCCTTATCTCAAAGGATCAATGGTACGGCGTTACTTATCCCGAAGATAAGCAAAATGTCATGAACGCACTGGCACAATTTCGTTTGGACGGCGTTTATCCACAGAACTTTTAAATGCTCTGCTGGTACCATGGTTCAGCGCAGAAAAAATCCCCGGGAGATTACAATCTCCACAGGGATTTTTCTGTGATCTAGGTGTATGTATAATTCCACAGCTGTGGAATTATTTTTTAATTTTATAGACTTTGACTCCGGTTTTTCTTCCAAAGCGTTTTGTCTTTTTATGAGACTTAAAGTATACATCAATGTGCTTGCCTTTGACTCCGCCTCCGACATCTTCTGCCACGTAAGTCTTTCCGTTGATTCTTACCTTTGTTCCCAATTTAATCTTTCTCTTATCGACTGCAATGGTTCTGCCCTGCTTTGCCCTTTTACCGGAAGCTGTACGGTTTCCCCATTTCCCGCTGCATTTTCTGCATCCGCAGTATGCCGTTAATTTGTATTTTCCCAAGTACTCCACTTTCTTTGCTTTTGCATCTGTTGAAGTTGATCCGGTCATCAGGAATCCAGAAGCTGTCACCAGCATCATAATCAAGATCAGAACTTTCTTCTTCATCGCTTTCAACATAAAAACCTCTTTTCATTCTTTTACTAGTTCTTAAAATTTGAAATATTTTTGTAACATTTCTGAAATGTATGTTACAATCTTATCCCGAATTGTTTCATTTGTCAACCTTTGTACGCAAAAAAATACAACGGATTTCCAGTATTTTCCAACAACATATTTCAATTCTCTCTGCACATCGTGTGCATCCCGCAAAGCGTTTTGTGATATGAGAAAGTTAGAACTTTCCTATTATCACAAAAAAGAGAAACAGTTCTCCGGGCTGTTTCTCCATTGGTTCCAATACATATATCTGCAGTTTTTAAAGCACCTCTATAAAATTTCCATAACTCCATCCAGATAAATCTCTTCTGCGTCCTCAATCAATCCACTGTCACAGGCCTGTGTCAGTTTTGGATCAATTGGAAGTTTCCCTAATACGGGAACCTGATATTTCTCTGCAATCTCATCAATATGGCTCTCTCCAAAGACTTTGATCTCTTTTCCGCAATCCGGGCATTTTATATAGCTCATATTTTCAATCAAACCCAACACCGGAACATCCATCATCTTTGCCATATTCACTGCCTTCTCCACGATCATTCCCACCAATTCCTGAGGGGTTGCCACGACAATAATTCCATCCAGAGGAACTGATTGAAACACTGTTAAAGGCACCTCTCCGGTACCCGGAGGCATATCCACGAACATAACATCAATATCCCGCCATAATGTTTTTCCCCAGAATTGTTTTACGACATCTGACACTACCGGTCCTCGCCAGATTACCGGCTGTGTCTCTTCTTCCAGCATTAAATTCAGCGAAACCACATCAATTCCAAAATTGGTCATTGCCGGCAAAATAATCCCTTCTGAATTGCCGAGCAGCCGCTCATGGAGTCCGAATGCCTGTGGAATAGACGGTCCTGTGACATCTGCGTCCAAAATGCCCACGTGAAGTCCTTTTCTCATTGCCGCCACTGCCAGCAATGATGTTGTCATAGACTTTCCAACGCCGCCTTTTCCGCTGACAACTCCGATCACTTTTTTTACATTGCTTTCTCTATACAAAGGCTCTAAAAAATTGGTCTGTTCTTCTGTTCTGCTTCCGCAGTTTGCACTGCAGCTGCTGCAGTCATGGCTACAATCACTCATGATCTAATCCTCCATTGCTCCCATAATATTTTTTACATTTTCTGTAATATTTCCATTATAAACTGCGGAACCTGCCACAAAAATATTTGCTCCGCATTCCTTTACATGGGCGACGTTATCTGCAGAGATTCCTCCGTCCACCTGAATATCAATCTTCAATCCACGATCGGTAATCAAAGCTCTGAGATCCCGAATTTTCTGATCCATCGCCGGAATATAAGCCTGTCCTCCATATCCCGGATTTACCGTCATAATTAAGACCATATCCAACTCTTCCAAAACATAGTCTAAAACAGACAGAGGCGTTGCAGGGTTTAATGCAGCCCCAACTTTCAGACCCTTTGCCTTTACCTGCTGAATTGCCCTATGAAGATGTTTCGTTGATTCCGGATGAAGGGTAATCAAATCGGCTCCCGCCTGTGCAAATTCATCAATATACCTTCCCGGTTCCTCAATCATTAAATGTACGTCAAAAAACTTATCGCTCATCTTGCGAAGAGATTTCATGACAGGAAATCCCAAAGAAATATTCGGCACAAACATACCGTCCATGACATCAATATGAACCCATTGTGCTCCTGCATCCGCAGCTTCCTTCACATCGGCTCCCAGTTTCGCAAAATCTGCCGATAAAATCGACGGGGATAAAATATACTCCATAGCTACTCTCCTTTGTTCTTACAATTTTTCTCTAATATCCATTATAACATAGCTTATCAAAAAAGCGAGGAGAATCCTCTTTCCTCTGGATTCTCCTCACTTTTTTCTTTCTAAATGAAACGCCTATCCACGCTCAATAATCTTGGCCATCTGTTTGGCTACATTCCATGTATGATCCCCGACACGTTCAAAGTCTGTCAGCATTTCAGAAAAGATAATACATGCCTCGTCGTTGCATTCTCCCTTTGTAATTCGTTCCAAATGTTTCTCATAAAATTCTTCGGTCTTCTGATCAATAAAGTTCTCAGAATCATGCACCTTCTGAAGCCATCCCTTGGTATCCTCCGGAGCCTTGGAAATTGCCTCAAACATTTTCACACAGATCCGGCGCATTTCCTCCATTTCCTTTTTTGCGGATTCTGAAAACTGAATGTCGTTCTCCTCAATCAGCTTTGTGTAATCACAAATATTTACGGCATGGTCACCGATTCGCTCAATGTTGCTTGTCATATCCAGATAGGAACCGATATTTTTTGATACTTTTACATTGGTTTCGTGTACCATCATCTTGCTGGCAGCTCTTGAAATTTCTTTGTTCAAATAATCAATATATTCTTCTCTCTTCTCGACCTCTGCCAGCGACTTGCTCTTGCCGCTTAAAAATGCCAGGAAACTTTCATCTACATTTTGTCTTGCCATTTCCAGCATTCTCTTTATTTCATTTCTCAGACTCTCCATGTTAATGGCTGTTGTACCGATATTTGCATCTACCGTAGTATCCACGGATTTAATATATTTCAGATGCTTATGCTGCTCTTTTTCTTCTTCTTTCTCCGGAAGAATCATCGTCGCAAATTTCGCCAGATAATTTCCAAACGGAATCAACAGAATCGTTGTGGTAACGTTAAACAATGTATGCATGTTGGCAATCTGTCTGGAAATATTGCTTCCGCTGTAATCTGCCACATAGCTGCTCAGCGGCGTCAAGAGGCAGACAACTGTAAAAATCACCGTTCCGATAATATTAAATGATAAATGGATAATCGTCGTACGCTTTGCGCTTCTTTCCGTTCCAATTGCCGCCAGAATCGCTGTGATACAGGTTCCGATATTCTGTCCGAACAATACAAAAACTGCATCATGGAAACTAATCACTCCGCTTAACGCTAACGCCTGCAAGATTCCCACAGAGGCAGAGGAAGACTGAATAATTGCAGTAAAGATCATACCTGCAAAAATTCCAACCAGAGGATTGGAAAATCTCGTCATCAGATTAATAAACGGCGGGTAATCACGAAGAGGAATCATAGCGTCGCCCATCATATTCATTCCTACAAATAAAATACCCAGTCCCGCGATAATTTCACCAATAAACTGAATTCTCTCATTTTTTGCAAACATTACCAGAGCCACACCTATAAATGCAATTAACGGTGCAATTGCTCCAATATCTAAAGCAATCAACTGACCTGTAATCGTTGTACCGATATTGGCACCCATAATAATCCAGACCGCTTGATTTAATTTCATCATACCGGAATTCACAAATCCCACAACCATTACCGTGGTAGCAGACGAAGACTGAATGACTGCTGTAATAATTGCTCCTACTGCCACACCTAAAAAGCGATTGGACGTCAGTTTTTCCAGAATACTTTTCATCTTATTTCCGGCTACAGACTCCAAACCGGCACTCATCATCTGCATTCCATAGAGGAATAACGCAAGACCTCCCAACAGACCTAAAATGTTTGTACTGCTCACTCTTTCTTTCTCCTTTTGTACTTTACATGTTTTTCACTTATATTTTACAACTCTTTTATTTTAACTTATTTCTTGCCGCAGCAATGTTAAATTTATGTAAAATCTTTGCCTCTTCCATAAACCGTAAAATGAGTTTTTATATTTTTTAGTAAATAAATTGACAAATACTGTTTTTTTCAAAAATACTGCCGTACGTTGTGAACCTCACATCCATACGGCAGTATCAAAGTCTTGTTATTCCAAATTCAGTTTTTTTGTTAAAATAAATTCTGTTATAATATGATAGATTACAACTTCCACAATGGTGATCGTCAACGTTGCCCATTCATTCATATGATTCATAATCGGAATTTCCAGAATACTAAATACAATTGCCAAGGCTACATATGCTGCAAATGCAAAAATCATTCGATTTTTATTGCTGAGCTGACCAATCGCCATAGCAGCATATATGTGATAAATGGAATTTAAGAGTGCAAAGACCCCAAATACAACTCCGTAAACGGACCATTTCACAACGAAAGAATTAATCTCAATATGTTTGACTGCCGTCTGGACTGCATGCAGATCCAGTCCCTGCATTGCGATAATCAACGACACCAAAATTGTTAAAATTACAATCGTTCCCAGACTTATGAGAAAAGAACTGATCAGTTTTGATAGAATCAAACTTCTTGTCGTCACCGGAAGAGTAAACATCAGGTACCCCTCCTCCTTTAAAATTCCTTTCCAAAACCTTTGAACGATCACGATGATATTCATGGCGAAAACCGCCATCACCAACATTACAAAAATCAGTACAACAATCACAAATCCCGTCTCTCCTCCGAGAAAATGAATCGAAATAATATCCCGAAGCCTCATCTGCATGCCCCAGAGAACTCCTACCGCAAATAATGCAATCCAAAAGGGTACCATGATTTTCCCCATTGCCTTTAAATCATATTTCAGTAATTTCCTTAACATGCCTGCTCCCCTCCTTTATAAGCATCTGCGTGAAACATTTCACGGAATAATGCATCAATGGATTTTCCGCTTTCTTCTCTCAAATCATCCGCCGCAACATGTTTTAAAATCGTTCCCTCTTTTATAAAAATAACTTCATCCATAATTTTTTCAATATCTGCAATTAAATGTGTAGAAATTAAGACAGTTCCCTCTTCGTTGTAGTTATTCAATATGGTATCTAAAATAAAATCTCGTGCCGCCGGATCTACCCCCGCAATCGGTTCATCCAATAAGTAAAGCTGTGCTTTACGGTTCATTACCAAAATCAACTGTACTTTTTCCTTATTTCCCTTAGACAGCTTTTTCATTTTATCTTTTGGAGAAATTCCCAGCATCATACACATTTCTTCGGCTCTTTTTCGATCAAAATCTCCATAAAAGTCTTCAAAGAAGTCCAGCAAGTCGGATACTTTCATCCAGTCTGCAAAATACATTTTGTCCGGAAGATAGCTGATAACCCTTTTGCTGTCAATTCCCGGCTGCTTCCCCTGAATCAAAATTTCACCCTCATTGGGCTGCAGTAACCCATTGAGCAATTTCAATAATGTCGTTTTGCCTGAACCATTTGGTCCAAGAAGTCCGATAATTTTTCCCTTTCCAATCTGCAAATTAATGTCTCTCAGCGCCTCCTTTTTTCCATAAGATTTTTGTAAATGACTGCATGTAATTAAATCTTTCATAACTATTTTCCCTCCTCAATCAGCCTTACTGCATCTTGTCTGGTGTATCCCAATTCCTCTAAACTATTTAAATATTGTTTTACAATTTTTTTTGCCATCCACAGCCGGTATTCTTCTATTTTGTGTCGATCTTCCGTTACACAGCGCCCGCTGGTACGGTTTGTGGCACTGAATTCCTCCTGATCCAGAGCCTGCAGCGCTCTTTGCATTGTATTGGGATTTACCCCTGCCTCACTTGCCAGCTCCCGAACACTTGGAAGTTTTTCTCCGCTTTGATACACACCGGCAACAATTCTTAGAATCATCTGATCCTTTAGCTGAATCCAAATTGGACGACCATCATCAATTTTCCACCCCATAGCTCTCCTTTCCATTTCTATATTTGTATTATTGTATTACTTCCTTAGTACAATAATATCATAGTACATTTTTTCCCCTTTGTCAAGAAAAAAACGTTTTTCATCTTTTTTTAAAAGGAAAACTTTCCTAATATCAAAAAAAATCCCACATGAGTGCAAGCACTCTGCGGGATTTTTTTATCTGAATTTGCACGGCTCATTGCCAACGTGACTATTTGTCGGACATTTCTTTCAAGTGTGCATATTTTGCTTCTGCATTTGCTTTTGCCTGTGCAAACAGTTCTTTTGCTCTTTCCGGATTCTGACGAGACAGAGCATTGTAACGAACTTCACCCATGATGAAGTCTTCAAATTCTGTTGTAGGCGCTTTAGAATCTAAGTGGAATGGATTCTTTCCTTCTTCTGCTAATGCAGGATTGAATCTAAACAGATTCCAGTATCCAGAAGTTACTGCTTTCTTCTCTTCTGTCTGTGCAATCTTCATTCCGCCCTTGATACCGTGGTTGATACATGGAGCGTATCCGATAATCAATGATGGTCCCGGATATGCTTCCGCTTCTGCTATTGCTTTGACTGTCTGATTGTAATCAGCACCCATTGCGATCTGTGCCACATATACATAACCATAGCTCATTGCAATCGCTGCAAGATCTTTCTTCTTTGTTCCTTTACCAGCTGCCTGGAACTGTGCAATGGCACCAACGTTTGTAGCTTTGGAAGCCTGACCACCTGTGTTAGAGTAAACTTCTGTATCGAATACGAATACATTTACGTCTTCTCCGGATGCCAGTACATGGTCAACACCGCCAAATCCGATGTCGTATGCCCATCCGTCACCACCGAAGATCCACTGAGATTTCTTAGATAAGTAATCTTTCTTCGCAAGGATCTCTTTTGCTGCATCACATCCGCAAGCTTCTAATGCTGCAACTAATTTTTCTGTTGCTGCTCCGTTCTTGCTTCCGTCTGTATATGTGTCTAAGTATTCTGCTGCTGCTGCTTTCACATCTGCATTGTCTGTAGATTCAGCTAATGCTACAACTTTTTCTTTTGTCTGTTCTCTTAAAGTATTCTGTCCTGTGAACATACCTAAACCAAACTCAGCATTATCTTCAAACAATGAGTTTGCCCATGCAGGTCCCTGTCCTTTTACGTTTGTTGTGTATGGTGTTGCAGGTGCAGATCCACCCCAGATAGAAGAACATCCAGTTGCGTTTGCAATGTACATTCTGTCACCAAATAACTGTGTGATCAGTTTTGCATAAGGTGTTTCACCACAACCAGCACAAGCTCCTGAGTACTCAAGTAATGGCTGTCTGAACTGACTTCCTTTTACAGAATCTACCTTGAATTTCTCTAAGACAGCTTCTTTTGCAGGTAATTTCTGACCATAGTTAAATACTTCCTGCTGATCTCTCTGCGTATCTAAACCAGCCATTGTAAGAGCTTTTTCACCCTTCTTGCCTGGGCAGACATTGACACAAGATCCACATCCCAAACAGTCAAGAACGGTAACTGTCATAGCGAATTTGTATCCTGGCATTCCAGTCATATCCACAGTTTTTGTACCTGCCGGAGCTGCCGCCGCCTCTTCTTCTGTCATTACAACCGGACGGATTGTAGCATGTGGACATACATAAGAACAGAAGTTACACTGGATACAGTTATCTGGATTCCAAGAAGGAACGTCCACTGCTACTCCACGTTTTTCATAAGCAGATGCGCCATGAGGCATATGTCCGTCAACATATGGAAGTAAATCGCTGACTTTCAGTGCATTACCTTCCTGTCCATTGACATAATTCTGTACATTGTTGATATAGTCAACTAATTCTTTTCTTCCTTCTTTTGCTTCTACGAATAAGCTTTCTGCTTCAGCACCTGCCCACTCTGCCGGAACAGGAACTTCAACGATTGCTTTTGCACCGGCATCAATGGCATCATGGTTCATCTTAACGATGTGATCACCTTTCTTGCTGTAAGAAGCTGTCGCTGCATCTTTCATATATTTGATTGCATCTTCTTCAGGAATGATTCCTGATAATTTGAAGAATGCAGACTGAAGTACCGTATTGATACGTCCGCCAAGTCCGATTTCTTTACCAATCTTGATACCGTCAATAATATAGAATTTAATATTATGTTCTGCAAGGTAAGCTTTTACCTGTCCTGGTAAATGATCGCCAACCTCTTCCGGAGACCAGCTGCAGTTTAACAGGAACGTTCCGCCGTCTTTTAAGTCCTGAACCATATTGTATTTTGTCAAATATGGTGCACAGTGACATGCAACAAAGTCAGCCTTGTTGATTAAGTATGTAGATTTGATTGGGTCATCTCCGAAACGTAAGTGGGACATTGTAACACCACCGGATTTCTTAGAATCATAATCAAAGTATGCCTGAGCATATTTATCTGTATGGTCACCGATGATCTTGATGGAGTTCTTGTTTGCACCAACGGTACCGTCTGCTCCAAGACCCCAGAATTTACATGCTACGATGCTGTCCGGAGCTGTAACAGGTGCTTCTCCTCTTTCCAGAGACAGATTTGTCACATCATCCACAATGGATAATGTAAATTCATTTTTATCTACATTTTCAAATGTTGCAATGATATCTGCAGGAGTTGTATCTTTAGAACCTAATCCGTAGCGTCCGCCGTTGATTGTGCAGCTTTCAAATTTTGTTCCTCTTAAAGCATTCACTACATCCAAGTATAATGGCTCTCTTGCTCCAGGTTCTTTTGATCTGTCTAAAACATTGATAACTTTTGCTGTGTCAGGAATTGCTTCCACTAATTTCTCAGCAACAAATGGTCTGTAAAGACGAACTTTTACAACACCGACTTTTTTGCCCTGTTTCATTAAGTAATCAATGGTCTCGTCAATTGTTTCGCAAACAGATCCCATAGCGACGATAACGCTCTCAGCGTCTTCAGCACCATAGTAGTTGAATAATTTATAGTCTGTTCCGATCTTAGCATTTACCTGATTCATGTAATCTTCAACGATTGCAGGGAATGCATTGTAAGTTGAGTTACTAGCTTCTCTAGCCTGGAAGAAGATATCTGGATTCTGAGCTGTACCGCGAAGAACCGGATGTTCTGGATTTAATGCTTCCGCTCTGAATTTTTCAATTGCATCATAATCAACCATATCCGCAAGATCTTCATTATCCCACATTTCGATCTTCTGAATTTCATGAGAAGTTCTGAATCCATCAAAGAAATGTAATACAGGAACTCTTCCTTTAATTGTTGATAAATGAGCAACAGCTCCAAGGTCCATTACTTCCTGAACGCTTGAACTGCACAGCATAGCAAAACCAGTCTGACGACATGCATATACGTCTGAGTGGTCTCCAAAAATATTTAATGCATGAGATGCAAGTGCACGAGCAGATACATCAAATACGCACGGCATCTGTTCACCGGCAATCTTATACATATTCGGGATCATAAGCAGCAGACCCTGAGATGCTGTGTAAGTTGTTGTCAATGCACCGGCTGCCAAAGAACCGTGAACTGTTCCGGCTGCTCCTGCTTCAGACTGCATTTCAACTAATTTTACAGGATGTCCGAAAATATTTTTCTTTCCCTGTGTTGCCCACTGGTCAGTTGCTTCTGCCATTGGTGAGGATGGTGTAATCGGATAAATTGCAGCTGTCTCTGTAAATGCATAGGATACGTGTGCAGCGGCTGTGTTACCATCCATGGTTTTCATTTTTCTTGCCATGTTTCTCTTCCTCCTAAAAAATCTTGCATGACTCACATCATACATTGGTTAATCTTCTCCTGCCCTCTCAGGCATGAGAATATCACAACAACTTTTGCAAGTTGCTTAAAACATAAACAAAGCTGTATACTTACTGTATACAGCTTTATTCTACAATACTTGCACAAATTTTTAAAGGTATTTTCAAGATTTTTCGGTATTTTTTTTTGTACGTTATAAAAATAACAATCCCGCTGGAATCCCTTAAAATAGTCTGTTTTATTACTTCTTCTCTGCCGCGCTCTGATGTTCTTTAAAAGTCTTAGTAAAAACATGGGTTCCTTTTTTTGTGTTATCGGTCCGATAATAGAAGTACTCATGCTTTGACGGATTCATCGCTGCCTTAATTGCGGTGACGGACGGGCTGCAGATCGGACCG